>MDTA01094779.1_pt1 | contig 14221 bp, 14 predicted proteins | sample 811151 | NCBI WGS metagenome assembly MDTA01 (sample SAMN05326648, study PRJNA326480) | marine metagenome | isolation source: seawater | place: Indian Ocean: South | collected 2010 | reverse complement strand
TACATCATCATTACCCGAAGTAGCTGATGATGCAGCGTTATATTTTAATCCAAATGAACCAGAAGAAATGTCATTTACTATAGATAGGTTTATAGACTCATCAAGTAGCAGAAACATGTTAGTTAAAAAAGGATCAGAAAGATTAAAAAAATTTTCTTGGAACAAATGTGCTGAACAAACTTTAAATATTTATCAAAAATTATAATGCAAAAATTACCTAAATTATTTAAACCTAAATTTAAGTATGATTTAATTAGGGTCGGTAACAAAAATGACGGTGGTTATCTTATTAGTTCTGATACACTATCAAAAAGTAAATGCCTTTTATCTTTTGGTGTTGGATTAGATTTAGGTTTTGAGATTGAATTTCATCATAAAATAAGTAAGCCTGTCTACTCATACGATAAAAATCACTTCAAATTTTATTTTAAGAATGAATTTTTGCTTTCATTAAATAATTTTAGAAGATTATCTTTTACCGAAAGTTTAAATGTAATAAAAAGATATTTTAAGATAATAAAATATTCAAAAAAAATTCATTTTTTTAAACAAAATATAACCTACAACTCAATTAATAAAATTATAAATGATTTAGACATCAATAATGATCTATTAATTAAAATAGATATAGAAGGAAGCGAATATAGAACCCTTGACTGTATTGTTAGGAACCAAGATAAAATAATCGGTTTAATTATTGAGTTTCATGATGTTGATTTGCATATGGAAAAAATTAAGAATTTTATTAATAAAATCAATTTAGATATTACCCATATACATGCAAATAACTTTGGAATAGCTGACTCAAATGGAAATCCAACAGTAGTAGAAATAACTTTTGAAAACAATCCAAAAAAAATTGGTGAAAATTTTGAATTACCTAACAAACTAGATACTAAAAATAATCCACTTAAAAAAGATTTTTTTGATTATCTAGAAAAATAATCAATTTGATTATTATATATTATGAATAGTGCAAAATTAGTAATCTTAGACTTAAAAAGCAATTTGAACATTAAAGAGAATGACTGCCACTATATTAAGTTATCTTCTGGCTCAATAAATTTAATTAACTCTAAACAATTATTTATTAAAAAATATCTGAATAGATATTACGAAAAATATAAACAAAAATTGATTTTCAATTTTAAAAATAAAATTAGATCTAGTAAAGTAAGTTTTTTACAAGAATGTGAAATTTTTAATTTAAGAAATGATAAAGAAATTTTTATAAATAAACTAATTGTAATTTTAATAATTAAAAAATTTATTCTTAAAGACAGTAAACTAGCAAAGGTTATAACCGACGATTATTTTACATATCAAGTTTTCAAAAAAATGAGATTTAATGTGGATTATTACGGTAAAACAAAGAAATTATATTATTTTTCTTTTTTAAAAGTTTTAAAATTTTATTTAAAATCATTATTAATATTATTACTAATAAAATTTTCAAAAAAAAAGGTTTTGAAAAAAAATTATCAAAATCTTTATCTCTCCTTGTATCCAAACTATTACAAAGATGATAATGAACTTTTTTTTAAAAAAAAAAATGATTTAAAACTTAACTTTTTACTAACAGACGAAACACACTTAAACACAAAACTAAAAGACATTAAAAATAAAATATTGAATTTCAATCCAACAAATACAGTTAATATGGAAAACTTTATTTATTTTTCAGACATTCTTATACTTATTTTTCTTCTTCCATATAAAATATTTAAAATTTTTAGTGATTTGGATCAAAAATTGATAATAGAAAATTGTGATTTTTCAGATTTCTTTAAAAATTATGTAAACATAAGTATAGTTAATAGACTCAAATTGGAAATTTATAATCGATCAATGAGTAGATTTAAAAAAAGATTTCCTGATATAAAAAATTTTCATTACTATATGTTTGAATACAGTTTTGGCTTTTTCCTTGCAAGATTATTTAAGAAGAATTTTAAAAAAACCAAGCTTATTGGATACCAACATGGAATATTCTCAGACAATATAATGTGGCTTGATATTATTAAATCCGATAAAAAGTATTTACCAAATAAAATTCTAGCACTAAATAAATTTAGCTTAAAAGATTATAAAACAAAAATTAAAAACAATAATATTTATCTTAATAAAAAAATTAATAGAATTAAAAAACCTTTTAGTTTTATTAAAAATAGAAAAAATAAAAACAAGATATTAATTTTTACTGGACTTCACGACGCTAAGGATATTTACAATCTTGTTCTGAATAAAAAAAAAAAGAATACTAAAGATACATATTATTTCAAATTTCATCCTCGTATCAAATTTAATTTTTTACAAAATAAATCTATGAAAAAAATTGAAAAAGTGAATGAAAACTTTTTCTCATCTGTTCTTATTTCCCAAACCTCATCGCTTGTTTATGATTTTATAAATTTTAATAAAAAATTTAATACCATAGCTTGTGATTACAGACCAAGTTTAACCTCATCCAAATTTGGCAGAAAATACGAATTAGTTCTATAAAACAAATTGTTTATAAATTTCAATGGTCTTTTCAGTTGTTCTAGCAAGATTAAATGGAGATACAGATGGTAAAGTATTTTTTCTATGGTTATTGTAAATACTGATGTTTTTTTGATAATTAATTATTGCATTTGCCATCGCTGTCGTTGAAAAATTCCTTAAAATCACGCCATTATAGTTATTAATTATAAGTTCATTTCCTCCTTTGGTATCAAATGTGATAACTGGCAGATTTGATGCCAAGCTTTCGATAATTGTAACACCAAAAGACTCAATTCTTGAAAGATTAATATATAAATGATTTTCTTTATAAATTTTGATTAAATTGGAATGTGGAAATATTTCTTCTTCCAAATTTTCAACATTATCAATATACTTAAAAAAGTTATCTAATTCACTCATTCCATAAAAATTTCTAATCTTTTTAGAGTCAGATCCAACCAAACTCCACTCAAAATTTATATTATTATCGATAAGTTTTTTAGCAATTTCTGGTATTAGATCTAAACCTTTTTTATTCTTTGCAAATCTAGCAACAGTTATTAACTTAATTCTTTCCCCTATTTTTGAATCAATGTTTTTAAATTCAGAAATTTTTTTAATATCAACCCCGTTAGGAACGTTGTTTATTTTTTCTTTACTAATCCCTAAGTCTAAAAGGTCATTATAAATATTATTTGAAATTGAAAAAAAAATATCTGTATTATTTACCGCGATTTTTAACCTTTTTTCGTAATCTTTACTTAGCCTATATCCGTAGTTAATTTCCTTATTAATTTGAATATCTATACCATGGAAAGTTACTGCAATTTTTTGTTTCAAAGTTTTTAACGTATTGAGAATAAAAATTGTCTTAAAATTTAAAAGTTGAAAATGACATATATCATATTTTTTTTTAGTAATTAAAGATTTTAAATATAACTTAAAAATAATTGATAAATTAATCTTAAAGTAAAAGTCTAAGTAGAAAAAAAAACTTATAACAAATTTATTTATTAATATTAAATTATACAGATTATTTCTTATGTTGGTTTTATTTAAAATATATACGTCTACTTCATGACCTTTTTTAACAAGATTGTTAGCCAAATTATGTATTTGGACTTGTGCGCCACCAGGTAGTGGAAAAAAAACTCCAGGTATAAATGCTATTTTCATTTCTTTATAATTAAATTAAATAATTTATTCAAACTGTGAGCTACCATTAAAATTATTACAAATAAAAAATTTTGTTTATTATGTAATCTAATTTTTGTTTCCTCTAATAGCTTATTAAAAAAACCTATCTTGCTAGAAATACCGTCTAGATCAAACTTCGCTAATATTTCACTTTTTTTTGTGCAAATGCCATTTAACTTATGTTTAACTATCATTCTATATATTAAATCTCTATCTGAGGAATACTTAAATTTTAAATTGTAAAATCCAATTTTTTTTTGTGCTTCTTTAGTAATAAAAAAACCACCTGAATGTGATGGATAGATATTAAATTTCCAATTTATTTTATTAGGCCAAAAACCTTGCAAAACTCTATCTTTCCTAACTGTTCCAAACAGAAAATCTATACTTTTTTTTTCGAAATATTTTTTAACAATTTTAAGAGCATTTTTATAATAAATATCATCTGCATTTAAAATACCTATTATTTGTCCTTTTGATTTTCTTATTCCAATATTCATAGCATCATAAATTCCTCGATCTTTTTTTGATTGCCAAAAAGATATATTTTTTGAATTTTTTTTAATTATACTTACAGTCTTATCATTTGACCCCCCATCAATTACTATATGTTCAAAATTTTTATAAGTTTGATTTCTTAAAGATTTAAAGTTATTAATTATCTTTGGTTGATTAAGTGAAACAGTTATAATTGAAAATAATATTTTTTGTTTCTTTTTTTTCATTTTATTTTTCAAAGTTTATCAAATAAATTTTTAAAACCATCGTTATTTAATTTTGATAGTCTTATTAAATTTTTTTTAGATTTTAAAATTTTTTTTATAATAATATTTTTATTTTCAAGTGAGTATTCAATTTTTTTAGCTAAATCTTTTGGATCATATAAATTATAATAAAGTCCTTTATCCTCATTTCCAATAAGTTGTCTTGCTCCCCCAAAATTTTTAGCTGAAATAATCAGACAATTAAAATTTATAGCTTCGGCAATAACATTTGGAAAACCTTCATAGAGTGAAGTAGAAATTAGAATATCACTTTTTTTATACATCTTTACTAAGTTCACTTTATCAAAGTTAAAAAAATTAATATTAGAAAGGATTTTTTTATCTATTTCAAAATAATCTAAGTTTATTTTTTTATCTGAAATAATATTTAATTTAAAGTTTATTTTGTCTAAGTAATGGACAGCATCTAAAATATCTTTTATGTTTTTTTCTAGAGATATTCTTCCTATCCAAACTAAATTAATTATCCGTTTATTAAATTTTTTGTATTTTTTTCTATTTATTTGAATAAAAGGAGTAATAGTTTTTACTTTACAACTACAAAATTTTTCTAAATCTCTCGATACTGGAATTGAGTTGCCAATCCTTATAAATGCATTTTTATAAAAAAATTTTATTAATATTTTAATTACAGTGTTTTTAAAAAACTTAACTAAAGATGAATTAATTTCGAGTTCTTGCAAAGGTGTTCTTTCAATAGTTATTATCTTCAATTTATCAATTTTGTGGAAAAAAAAACACGAAAGAGCATTAGCATAATTTATATTAGAAATTAAATAAGTTTTTTTATTATTCTTTTTAATTATTCCGATAATGAGCTTCTTTATTATTTTAACAGATGACATTAGACTTTTTCGATTAAGTTCGATTACTTGAAAATTTAATTTTTTAAATTTCTTCCTATAATAATTTTTTCCAAGAGAAATTACGTATTTATTAAAATTTTTATGAGCAATACTTTTACACAATCTCAGGATCGAAAGTCCAGCACCCCCTGGTGCAAAATTTGGGAGTAAAAAAATTAGATTTTTTTTGTTTGGAAGTATATTAAAATTCACAATCACTAAAAGTTATTACTATACAGATTATTTTAAATCAAATTATGCTTAAGAAATATGTCAAAATTATTCCTTAACTCTGAAGTATTTTATATCAAGACACATTTTTTTAATATTAAACACAATATAGTCGTATTTTTCACAATTATAGAATTTACGCTTAAAAAATATGTTATGATAACTTTTTGTTAAAATGAATCTTTATTATTGGGCACCATTTTTATCAAACGTTGCAACGGTTCAAGCTGTTTTTAATTCGGCATCTGGTGTAAAGAAACATTCCAAAAATATTCAACCCCATATTATCAATGCAGTAGGTGAGTGGAGCGATTTTGAGGAAAAAATAAAAGAAAAAGGTATTAAGTTAATTTCTTTTCATAAAAGTGAAACTTTCTATAAAAAATTACCTAGATATAGTTTTATAAAAAGTAGAATTTCTTATTTGTTGATATGTTTGGTAACATTTTTGAAATTATATAGATTTCTAAAATCGAAAAAAGAAAACGATTATATAATATTACATTTGATTACTTCTCTACCTTTATTAATCTTATTTTTTTTTAACTTTAAATGTAAATTTATTTTGAGGATTTCGGGTCTCCCAAAATTAAATTTTTTTAGAAAATTACTATGGAAACTTTGTAATAAAAAACTTTATCGTGTTTCAACACCAACACAAGATACAAAAAAGATGTTGATTGGAGGTAATATATTTTCTGAAAATATTATTTTTTTAGTGAGAGATCCAATAATAGATATTTCAAAAATAAATCTTAAAAAAAGAGAAAAAATTGAGGATGAATTAAACGGTAAAGAATTTATTATAAATGTTGGAAGATTGACGAAGCAAAAAAATCAGAAATTTTTAATTGATGGATTTTCTCTTATAAAGAAAAAATATTCTAATCTTAAACTATTAGTTCTAGGTGATGGTGAGCTAAATAGTTATTTAAAGTTATATGCAGAATCACTTAAACTAGAAAATGACATATTTTTTCTTGGTTACAAAGAAAATGTTTTTAAATATTATGATAAATCTATCTGCTTTTTGTTAACATCTAGATGGGAAGACCCCGGATTTGTGTTAGTAGAGGCTGCAGCAACAAAAACTCCTATAATATCAAGTAACTGCAAAAATGGACCAATTGAATTTATTAATAATGATCAAAGAGGTTATCTATATCAAAATTATGATCTTAACAGTTTTGAAAGTAAATTCTTAGAATTTATGAATGATAAGGAAAAAAACAAAGAAAAATTAAATATAAAAATTTTAAGTGCATTTAAAGAGGTTAAAAAATTTACTAATTTTTCTCATCTAAGAGAACTTTTAAAAATAATAAATCCATAAATGACCAAAAAAATTTTAGACTATTTATTAAATTTTTATGTAATTATCTTTTCAAAAAGATTATTTATTAGTTTTCACTATTTTCTCTTACATTTATCTCATAGAGCTTTAGGATACAAAAACTTTGGAAATTTCGTAAAGACAGGTGAAAAAAACTTTTTAAAAAAAATTAAAAAATATGGAATAAGAACATCTGTAGATGTGGGAGCAAATAAGGGGGACTATTCAAGCGAAATCATTCTAAATACTAACTCTTTTGTAATTGCTTTTGAACCTATGAAGAACAGTTATTTAAAATTAAAAAAACTAGAAAGCAAATTTATAAATAAAATAAAGTGTTTTAATATTGCGTTGTCAGACAAAAACGGTGAAAGCACAATGTATTTTCAAAATCAAAACTCTGAACTGGCAAGTTTTGAAAAAAACATTAAACATCTTAGTTATATAAAAAAAGAGAATATTAAAAGTAAAAAAACTAAAGTTTTAAAACTAGATACATTTGTCAAAAAAGAAAATAGATTATTCACAAAAGGTATTGATTTTATAAAAATTGATACTGAGGGCTATGATTATGAAGTTTTAATGGGATCTTTAAAAACAATAAGAAAATTCAGACCTAAGTTTATTCAGTTTGAGATGAATTGGCATTACTTATTTAGAGGTGTTAATATTTATAAGATTTGTCATGAGTTACAAAATTATTACCCCTTTAGATTATTACCTTACAATTCTGGATTAATTAAAGTTGATTATAGACATCCTAATCACAACATTTTTCACTTATCAAACTATATATTAGTTAGAAAAGACATAAAATTTAAATGAAAAATATAATAATTTTCTACCCCTCTTTTGAAAGAGGAGGTGCTACAAAAGTTTTAATAAACTTAATAAAATACATCTCAAAAAAAAAAATTAGAGTTTATTTAATTACCAACAAAATAAGTAATGATTTTAAAAATAATAAATTTATCAAGACTTTATTAATATCTAATAACAAAGTTAGATTCATAAATAATAGAATTACAACAAGTTTTAAAGCAGCTATATTGTTGATAAAATTATTCAAAATTCTTGATAAAGACCAATCAATAATTCTATCGATGCAGAGTAATTTCTTCTCAGCATTAATCGGCTATTTCTTTAAATTTAAAACAATTATTAGAGTTTCCGAAGATCCATGTGGAGCAACAAAATATGCAGATAATAAATTGTTTGCATATCTAATTTTTATATCAAAATTTTTTACCTATAATTTATCTTATAAAATTATTGCTAATGCAAAAAAAAGCCAAGAGTGTATTAAAAAATTTACTTATAAAAAAAATAAAGTTATTCTCTTGAATAACCCAACTTTGTTTAAATTAAGTAAAGTAAAAAATTTAAAATCTAAAAATTACTTTTTAAATATTGGAAGATACTGTAAACAAAAAAATCAATCATTTTTAATTGATACTTTTTATAAGTTTAATAAAGAAAACGATAATTATACACTTGTATTAAATGGTGATGGACCAGATAAAAAAAAATTAAAAGATAAAGTAAAGAAGCTCAAATTAAATAAAAAAGTAAAATTCATAGGATGGAAAAGTACAAATGATAATTTATTTAAAAAAGCAAAATTATTTATACATACATCTTATTATGAGGGCATGCCAAATGTATTGATTGAGGCAATAAATAATGAAATACCTGTAATCTCTTTTAATTCAAGTGGAGTTGAAGATTTACTCTTGAAAGGAAGAGGAGGAGAAATTTTTTACAATATGAGTTCAAAAGAATTACTTAATAAAATTCATTTTTCTTTAAACCACTATAACAAATCATTAAAAAAAACATTCTTAGCAAAAAAAAAACTTAAAAAATATTCTATTGAAATAGCGGGTCAAAGGTATATTACTAATTTGAAGTGATAATCTTAAAATCAGAAAAAACAAAAAAACTTAATAAAAAATTAATTCTATCTATTTGCAAATTAAAAGACTCCCATTGGAAGAATGGTTTAAAATCCCAAAAGAAATATTTTAAAATAATAACTAAAAGTGAGGATTTGAATAATCTTGTTTTTTTTAATAAAAAATTAGTAGGATATACTTTATTAAGAAAGAGAAAGTTTGGCACAAAAATAAATAAAAAGAATTATTTTCATTTTGATACATTGATTGTTGATAAAAATTATAGAAAAATCGGAATATCAAAATTATTAATGAATTTTAATAATTTTATAATTAAAAAAAACGATAGGCCTTCTTTTTTAACTTGTAAAAAAAAACTTTTAAACTTTTACAAGTCATTTAATTGGCAACAAGAGAAGAAAGAAAAATTTAAAACAAAAATTTTATTTAAAAATAAGTTTGTAATGTCATTTAACTTTAACCAAAAATTAAAAGATAGAATAGAACTTGAAATCTAAATTTAGACACTTTTTAATATTAAGAAAGATATTTGAATAAGTAAGTTATGTTAAAAAAGAAAAATATTCTAATCACAGGTGTTGGCAAAGGCATAGGATATGAGCTCGTCAAACAATGTCTAGAAAGTGGTTCATATGTTTACGGTTTAACAAGATCTAAGAATGATCTTAAAAAGTTCAAAAAATTTAAAAACTGTAAAATTTTTATTGGAGACGTTGTTAATAAAAATTCAATAAATAAAATTTTGGATCAATCAATTAAAGATAAAAAATTTATAAGTGGATTTGTAAATAATGCTGGAATTAGACAAAGAAAAGAATTTAATAATATTTCTAAACCTGAATTATTAAATATTTTAAATACAAATTTCATATCAGTATTTGTTAACATGCAATTATTTAGTAAATATTTAATCAAAAAAAAAATATCCGGATCAATTGTAAATATTGGATCTATCGTTGGGAAAAATGGTTTCAGTGAATTATCTGGGTATGCATCTACAAAATCTGCTTTGACTGGATTGAACAAGTCTTTTGCAGTTGAAATGGCAAAACATAATATTAGATCGAACATTGTTTCTCCTGGATTCATTGAAACTTCATATGCAAAAAATTTCAAAAAAAATAAAAGTTTATATAAATGGACTATTTCGAGAATCCCCCAAAAAAGGTGGGGCAAAGCTAGCGAAGTATGTAACTTAATATGTTTTCTACTTTCAGAAAAATCTAGTTATATCACAGGCAGTGAATACAATATAGATGGAGGTTGGCTTGCAAACTAAGAAATTAAAAGTAATTGGACTAATTCCTACAAGACTAGGTTCTACTAGATTACCATCAAAAGCACTATTGCCAATTGGCAATCTCCCTTTAATTATACATACCTACCGGAGAGCAAAATTGTCCAAGTTATTAGACGATGTTGTTATTTGTTGTGACAATCAGCAGACAGTCAAAGTTGCTAAAAAGTATAAAGCTAAATGCGTTTTAACATCTATACATCATAAAAATGGAGGTGAGAGAATAGCCGAGTATGCTCAAAAAAATAAAATTAAGTATGATTTAATTTTAGACATACAGGGAGATGAACCTTTAATAAGTCCTTATCACATCGATGATCTTATTAAATTTCACAAAAAAAATTTGGATGCAGACATTATCTTACCAACTCTTAAAGTCAAATCACCCGGTAATCAAAACATAATTAAAGTTGTTACAAATAAGAAAAAAGAGGTAATGTACTTATCTAGATCTACGATACCTTTTGATTTTAAGAATACAAATAAATATTTCAAAAAACACCTTTCAATAATTTCCTTTAAGCCAAATGCATTAATTAAATTTTCTCAAACTAAAGAGACCTTTTTGGAAAAAATCGAGGGGATTGAACTTCTCAGAGCTTTAGAAATAGGTCTAAAGATAAAATCTGTGGACTTTAAAGGAGACAGTTTTTCGGTAGATGAATATGAGGATTACTTAAGAGCAAAAGATGCGATGAAAAAAGATCTTTTTTACAAAAAATATAGATAATGCAATCAAAAACACTTCAGTATAAAATAAATGGTGATGTAAGTAAGGTTCATATTTGTAAGAAAATTGAAAACAAAATAAAATATGATATTTCCTCTTTAAGGTCAGATAAAAAAATTCTTTTTATTTATGATCAAAATATTAATAAAAACATAATAAACAATCTTTTCAATTATATTAAAGTAGATGGTTGTGAAGTTTTCAAAATAAATGTTAAAGGAAATAAATCAAATAAAAATATATTTAAATTACTCAAAATTTTAGATTTTCTTATAAAAAAAAATTTCACAAAAAGGTCAATCATAATTTCTTGTGGTGGAGGAGTTGTAGGTGATATGTTTGGATTACTTAGCTCACTTTATTTAAGAGGTATGTATTATTTTCATATACCATCAACAATGACTTCAATTGTAGATAGTTGTATAGGTGGAAAAACATCGGTTAATTACAAAGGGATTATCAATTGTATTGGAAATTACTATCATCCTAAGAGGGTTTATATATCCGAGGAAATCATTAAGGATATACCTGATCGAGAATATTTAGCAGGTTTTGCAGAAATTTTAAAATGTGGTCTTATTAAAAAAAATAACATCTTAAAGATTCTTGAAAAAAATCACTTAAAATTAAAAAATAGAAATTTTTATCTTTTGAAAAACCTTATCTACTTAACACTCAAAACAAAAATCAATTATTTTGCTAACGATGTTTATGAAAATAAAGGTAGACTAAATCTTAACTTTGGACACACATTTGCTCATGCAATAGAGATGGCAACAGAGAAAATATTTAAAAAGGAAATTTTGAGACATGGTGAGGCAGTAGGCCTCGGTATGATATGTGAAATTTTGTTAACAAAAATTAACAGGGGTAAGAATAATGTAATTATTAAAAAAGTTGAAAAAATTTTAAGCCTTTATGATTTGCCAACAGTACTGACAACACCCAAACTTAAACAAAAAAATAAGCTTCAAAACGATATTTACAAGTACATTTTTTTCGATAAAAAAAAAATAAACAAGAATCCGAGATATATTAGTTTGTCAAGAATAGGAAATCCAGCAATAAAAGAAATTAGTGACTACAATACTTTAAATGAAGTTATTTATAAAATTATTGAATAAATGAATTTAGATAGAAATATGGCTCAATTAGCTTTATTACAAAGAATTGAGCTTGCTGGCCCATTTTTAAAAAAATTAAGAAAGATATTTGGGAGGTTTTTGTTTTCAAAATTTATTTCAAAATATCTCATTAATGTAAAAAAAATATCAGAAGATTATTCGGTCTTAATGAAAGATGAGGTATCGACTATAAGTGAATTTTTAGAGCAAAATCAAAATATTTTAAGCATAGGAGGGGGGATAGGTGGGCTTGAAGTTGCAATAATGAAAAAATTTAATCAATCAAATATTACTTTTATAGAAAAAGACTATATTTCAAAAAAAATTAAATATGGTTGGGATGATAAAAATTCTGAAGGTTATAATAATTTATCTTTAATGGAAAATCTATTTTTTGATAATGGTATCTCAAATTCAAGATACAAAATTATAGATTACAATAAAGAAATATTTCCTGAAGATAGTTTTGATTTAGTGATATCTTTATATTCTCTTGATTATCATTATGATTTCAATATTTATTTAAATTACCTTAAAAAAACTACAAATGAAAACACTGTTATAATTTTTGACACAATCAGGTCTGAGTATTTCAAAAAAATTTTTAAAGAAATTAAAATTATTAAAACAAATGATGATACAGTTCATAAATCAAAAAGAGTCGCATGTAAAAATTTTTTATGATAAATAAATTTAACTTAAAAGAAATAAATTTTCCAATTTTCTTTTTTACTGTGTTGCCTGTTTCAATAATTTTAGGCCCAAGCATCTCATTAATCAATACTATCTTATTAAGTCTAATTTTTTTTGTAGAGTATTTTAAGGGAACAACAATTAAGCTTTATGATAAAAAAGCTTTAATTGCTCTTATCTTTTTATATTTCTATCTATTATTTAATTCTGTAATTTCAATTGACTATTCATCTGGAGTTTTGAGGAACGTTGGATTTGTAAGGTTTATCCTCTTTTTTTTAACTATTAACCTCATTATTCATAAATCTAATTACAACAAGCATTTATTTAAAATTTGGACTGCAATTTTTCTATTGGTAATGTTTGATATTTATGTTGAGAGATTTACAGGCAGTAATTTATTAGGTTATGGTAAAGTTCAAATTGACGGTGTTTTGCAACCTCATGGTTTAAGAGTAGTAAGTTTTTTTAAAACTGAACCAATTGCTGGAGCATTTTCAACTGCCTTTGTTTTTATCATTTTGGGTTATATTATTGATAGTTTCAAAAAAAAAAAAAATTTTAGAATTATTTTATTATTTTTTGTATTGTTTAGTTTTATTGGAATACTAATCACTGGGGAAAGATCAAATACATTTAAAGCTTTTTTTGGGATTATCTTGTTTTTTTTGATTACTGATTTTCTTAATTTGAAAATAAAAATATTAACACTTTTGTTACTTTTAATGATACTGAGCACAACTATTTATTCCTCTGATTATCTCAAAATGAGATATTTTGGTCAATTTTTCGATCAGATTAAGACAGAAGAAAATAGAAAAAATTTTGTAGAAAAAAGTTTATACTTTAAATTATACAAATCAGGGATATCAGTTTTTAAAAACAATCCTATTCTAGGCGTTGGAAATAAAAATTATCGTATAGTAACTTGTGATCAAGTAAAAAATATTGAACATAAAGATTACTACTGTTTAACTCACCCTCATCAAATATATATTGAATTATTATCTGAGCATGGAATTTTTGGAACAGCTACTATCTTATCGATAATTTTTTATCTTTTGTTTAGATTATTAAAACAAATTATAAAATCACAAAATTATCTTCAGATTGGAGCTTTTATTTTTATATTATTAAATTTTGTCCCATTGTTACCAAGTGGTTCCTTCTTTAACGATTTTAATTTAACTTTATTTATGATTAATTTTTCATTAATGTATGCAGTAAATAAAGAAACAAATATTTTTTCAAAAAAATGATATAAATATTTATTCAATTCGGGCCGTTAGCTCAATAGTAGAGTACTGCATTGACATTGCAGGGGTAGTTGGAGCGTAACCAACACGGCCCACCATCTTCATTGCTTGAATAGAATAAAAAAAAGAGGTAAAGATATTTGTTTGTCTAAAAGGGCCTGTAGCTCAGTTGGTTAGAGCAGTACACTCATAATGTATTGGTCCCAGGTTCGAGTCCTGGCGGGCCCACCAACTAAGGAAAAATTTTTACAATAAATTTTTTTAAAATCATAGAAATTAGATAAAAAAGAATTTTTATACTCATCTTACTTTTGCCTTTCATTCTGCTAT
>MDTA01068137.1_pt1 | contig 14221 bp, 12 predicted proteins | sample 811151 | NCBI WGS metagenome assembly MDTA01 (sample SAMN05326648, study PRJNA326480) | marine metagenome | isolation source: seawater | place: Indian Ocean: South | collected 2010 | reverse complement strand
GATTGATCTCGGCGACCACTTCAGGGTGCAGCTTGACCTGAACCTTGTAGTTGCCGGTGCGGTGCACCTCAGGAACGGTGATGTCGCGCTTGTCCACCAGCTTCTTGGTGGCCTCCTCGATCACTTCGGCCACATCGCCGTTGGTGACGGTGCCGAACAGCACGTCGTCATCACCGGTCTGCTTCTTGACGGTGAAGCGGCCGATGGTGTCGAGAGCGGTGCGGAAGGCAACCGCTTCCTGCTTCAAGGCGGCCTGACGCTCGGCTTCCTTGGCGCGGCGGTGCTCCACCTGCTTCATCACTGCGGGAGTGACAGGAACGGCTTTGCCGAAGGGCAGCAGGAAGTTGCGGGCGTAGCCGGGAGCAACGTCCACCAGATCGCCGTCACGGCCGAGGCTGAGAACGTCCTCGTTCAGGACGACTTGTACGCGCTTGGCCATGGAGAACGATCCCGACGACGTCGAATGAGCAGTCAGTAACCTTACGACGCCGCCGGCAGGCGTACTTTCTTGGCCAGGCCAAGGGCGCGCATCAGACGGATGTGCTCCCAGGTGAGGTCGATTTGGCCCGGCTGAAGACCGTGACGTGCGGAGTGGGGGAAGGCGTGGTGGTTGTTGTGCCAGCCCTCGCCAAAGGTCAGCGCTGCCACCCACTTGTTGTTGCGAGAGGCGTCGCCGCTGTCATGGGCCACGGTGCCCCAGCAGTGGGTGGCGGAGTTTACGAGCCAAGTGATGTGATAAACGAGCACCAGGCGTAGGGGGATGCCCCAGAGCACCAGCCCCCAGCCGCCGGCGCCGGTGGTGGTGCCGATCCAGAACAGCAGCCCAGCCAGGGGCAGTTGAAGCGCCAGGAACCAGTTGTTCAGCCAGCGGTAGTACGGGTCCTTGGCCAGGTCACCGGTCATGCGGGGCACGGCCTGCATGGCCGGGATCGCCTCGAACATCCAGCCCATGTGGCTCCACCAGAAGCCGCGATGGCTGTTGTGGTGATCCGCATCCGTATCGGAGAACTTGTGGTGATGGCGATGCAGCCCCACCCAGTCGATCGGACCGTGCTGGCAGCTCAGGGCACCGCAGGTGGCGAAGAAGCGTTCCAGCCATTGCGGCAACTGGAAGGAGCGGTGGGACAGCAGACGGTGATAGCCGATGGTGACGCCGAGGCAGGCGGTCACCCAGTAGAGAATCAGCAGGCTGGCCACGGCTTGCCAGCTCCAAAAGGTGGGAGCCAGGGCCAACAGGCTCAGGGCGTGAATCACGATCATGAATCCGATTGTGAGCCAGTTTTTGCCACGCTCTGCGGGCACGGGCTGTTCGCCCTTGCGTGGTTGGTGCAACAGGGTTGCCAGCTGCAGAGCACGGTGCGAGGCTGCAGGGCGACTGGGCGGTGACGGCGTGTCAATCACGCTGGAAACCATGGTCTGATCCGTTAGATGCCCAAACATTACATCCGATACGGATCCGTATCAAGCAATGAGCAGTGTGAGTGGTTCTGATCATGTGACCAAGGGTTACCGGCAGCGCCTCGAGGAAGGGCGTCAGGCCATGGCCCACTTGATCCATGTGTGGCACGAGCGCAATGGTTGGTCCCATAAGGTTTTGCCGGCCTTAGCCGATGCGCTGGACCTGGGTCGGGTGCATAACTCCCAAATCTCCAACCTGCGCAACGGCAAGCTTTCATCTCCAGGCCCTGAACTGTTCCTGGCTCTGGGACAGGCCAATGCAGTGCTACATCAAGGGGTTGAGCCGATCCACGCCCACCTGGCTGAAGTCCATCCCGATCTGCTGCGGGTGCTCAGAGACAGCGCAGTTCCCTTGCTAGGGGTCGATGGGGAGCCTCTGGGTGCCGGTGATTTTTTGGAAATCTTTGTGGGCCTCGGACCCCTGCCCCCCGGTTTCGACTGGCGCATCGACGCTGGTGAGGCGGCCCAACTGAGTGCTGCGATGGCCGACAGTCTTTGCCGCGGGCAGGCCTGGCGGCAGTGTCGTGATGCGGTGATGGAGGCCTATCCCGTCACCAAGCCCCAGCGTCGCGAGCGTTTTGCGGAGGTGATGGCCGGCCTCAGGGAATACAGCGCTGAAGAACTCGACGGTGAATTCCTCGATCTCTATGCCACGCACCTGGCCTTGGAGGGGAACAAGGGCCAAACCGCCGAAGCATTTTTAGGAGAGTTGCGGGCTGCGGCTCAGCCGGGGTAGCGCGCCTGACGCACCCGGCGGGTGAGGCCAAGTTTCTGCAGCAGGCGGATGTGCAACCAGGTGATGTCGATCTCAAACGGGCGCAGGCCGTGACGTGCGCTGGCGGGGAAGGCGTGATGGTTGTTGTGCCAACCCTCTCCAAACGACAGCACCGCCACCCACCAGCAGTTGCGCGACAGGTCGGGGCAATCGAAATTGCGATAGCCGAAAGCGTGTGTGGCGGAATTCACCAACCAGGTGACGTGATACACCACCACCAGGCGCAGGGGGATGGCCCAGAGCACCAGGCCGAGGCCACCGCCGTGAACGCCTGCAGCATTGCCATACCAATAGAGCGCCAGGCCGATGGGAATCTGCAGCAGCAAAAACCAGCGATCCAGCCAAACGTAGAAGCGATCGTTGATCAGATCGCCGCCAAAGCGCTCCTTGTGCTCCAACGCGGGAATGTCGTGAAGCATCCATTCGCTGTGGCTCCACCACAGACCGCGTCCAGCATCGTGGTGGTCGTTGGGTTGATCTGAATATTTGTGGTGATGGCGATGCAGCGCTACCCAATCGATCGGTCCGCTCTGACAGGCGAGTGTGCCCATCACCACCAGCACGCGTTCCAACCAGCGGGGAACCTCAAAACTGCGGTGTGCCACCAGGCGATGCAGGCCGAGGGTAACGCCCAGCACGGTCGCCCAATAAAGAACGCCGAAGGCGATCACCCCTTGCCAGCTCCAGAAGCGCGGCAGCAGAGCCACGGTTGCGAGCACGTGCATCACCACCATGAAGGAGGTGGTGCCGCCCTTGAACTTGCGCTGTCGGCGGGGAAGGCGTTCACGGGGCGCCATCACCGCAGCGCGCATGCGCAATTCACGGGTGGAGCTTGTGTCTGCCGGAGTGCTGGTAACCAAGAAGTTTCTCCTTGAACCGGTTTTGCTGCGGTCGGAACGGCGACAGCCGGGACTTTGGCAAATCGGTTGGAAATGTGAATGTAAGGGAACGCAGCAGGTAAATCGCGGCTTTTTGATGGCACAGGTTTCTGGAGGGCAGGGCGTCAACACCGCTGCCATGCGGATGGATCCCAGCGAGGCAGAGGCATTTGCCCAGCGTCATGTGCTGGCGGTACGAGACCGTTTGGAGCCCCTGGCCCGTGAGCGCACGGCGGAGGTGACGCTGCGTCTGCAGAAGGTTCTGGATGCGTTGGCTGCCGAGCGAGTGGGCACGCAGCACTTTGCTTCCGTGAGTGGTTATGGCCACGGCGACCAGGGGCGTGAGGTGATCGACCGTGTGTTCGCCCGCGTCCTGGGGGCTGAAGCGGCAGCGGTGCGGCTGCAATTCGTCAGTGGCACCCATGCCATTGCCGCTGCATTGTTTGGCGTGCTGCGGCCCGGTGATCGGATGTTGTCGATCACCGGGCGTCCCTACGACACGCTGGAGGAGGTGATCGGTTTGCGCGGCGAGGGACAGGGGTCGTTGAAGGAGTTCGGCGTCGCTTACGACGAACTGCTGCTCACCGAAGATGGTGCCGTGGATCTCCAGGCACTCGATCAGGCTCTGGAGCAACCGCGCCGTCTGATCCTGATCCAACGCAGCTGTGGCTACAGCTGGCGTCCTTCTCTGACCGTGGAGGTAATCGGGCAGCTCTGCGCACGCATTCATGCGCGTCAGCCCGACTGTGTGTGTTTCGTGGACAACTGCTATGGCGAGTTGGTGGAGCCGCAGGAACCTTCTGATGTGGGGGCGGATTTGGTGGCCGGTTCGTTGATCAAGAACCTCGGCGGCACGATTGCGCCCGCCGGCGGTTATGTGGCCGGCCGGGCTGATCTGGTGGAACAGGCCTGCTGCCGGCTGACCGCGCCGGGGATCGGCAGTGAGGGTGGCACGGGCTTTGACCTGCACCGCTTGCTGCTGCAGGGGCTGTTTCTGGCGCCACAGATGGTGACGGAAGCCTTGATCGGTGCGGATTTGGTGGCCGGTGTGTTTGCGGACCTGGGCTATGCCGTGCAGCCCGTCGCCGGCGCCCAGCGTGCTGATCTGATTCAGGCGGTGCAGCTGGGTCGTCCTGAGCCTCTCAAGTTGATCTGCCGAGCGTTCCAGGCCTGTTCACCGGTGGGTTCTTATTTGGACCCGGTGCCCGCCGCCATGCCGGGGTATGCCAGTGATCTGGTCATGGCCGGTGGCACTTTCATTGATGGCAGCACTAGTGAGTTCTCCGCCGATGCGCCGTTGCGAGAGCCGTTCAATCTCTACGTACAGGGAGGAACCCATCGTGCCCATGTGGAGTTGGCGCTGATCAAGGCGCTGGCGGCCTTGGCAGCAGCAGGACACTTGGATCTGGCCCAGACTGGGTGAACTCCGCCGACCACCGGCTCAATGGCTTTCGACTTTCCTGCCAACTACCGCTATGCCGACAGCCATGAATACGCCTGGCAGGACGATGGGTCAGTTCGGATTGGCTTGAGTGCCTATGCCGTTGATCAGCTCGGCGACATCGTGTTCGTTGACTTACCAGATGTGGGTACGGAGCTCAATCGTGGTGGTGGGTTCGGAACTGTGGAATCCGTCAAAGCAGTTGAGGAGATGTATGCCCCTCTCAGCGGTGAGGTGCTCACTCGGAATGAAGCGGTTCTGGATGACCCTGAGCAGCTCCAGAACGATCCCCATGGCGAGGGCTGGTTGTTGGTGATCCGGCCTAGCGATCCGGATCAATTCGAGCAGCTCATGGATGCGGCCACCTATGCCACCAAGGTTGCAGCGGCATAACCCTGCAGCGACTGTTCCGTCGGGTTGCCTACGATCTTCAAGAACGCTCGCGCACCATGACCCTGCTGGACCAGCGCATGGTGGAGACGGGTTCCGACGACAGTCGTTCACCGTTTGTTCAGCGCCACATCGGACCCAGCGACACGGCAATCCAGGCCATGCTCGCCAAGATCGGCTTTGCTGACCTCGAGGCTTTCGTACGGGCTGTCGTGCCCCTGGACATCCTGGATCCTGAGCCCCCGCGGGGGGTGCTGCCCGCCGGCGCCGACGAAGCCCAGGCACTAGCGGAACTGCAGCAGCTAGCGCAGTCCAACCGCGTGATGCGCTCCCTGATCGGCCTGGGTTACTACGGCACGGTGACGCCCGCTCTCATCCAGCGTCAGGTGCTGGAAAACCCCGCTTGGTACACCGCCTACACCCCGTATCAGGCGGAGATTGCCCAGGGCCGGCTGGAGGCCTTGCTCAATTTCCAGACGCTGATCAGTGAGCTCACCGGTCTGCCGATCGCCAATGCCTCGCTCTTGGATGAAGCCACCGCTGCCGCGGAAGCGATGTCCATGAGCTTTGGAGTCTGCAAGCGATCCGACGCCCAGCGTTTTCTGGTGGATGCAGCGGTGTTGCCCCAAACTCTGGCGGTGTTGCGCACCAGGGCTCAGCCCCTCGGGGTTGAGCTTGATGTGGCTGACCCCGAGCAGTTCCAGTGGGGATCGGATGTGTTTGGAGTGCTGCTGCAGCTGCCTGGGCGCAGCGGAATCCTCTGGGATCCGCGCGCTTGCATCGCGCAGGCCCATGAACAGGGTGCGTTGGTCACCGTGGCCATTGATCCCTTGGCTCAGGTGCTGGTGGAACCTGTGGGCAGCCTCGGGGCTGACATCGCGGTGGGCAGCTCTCAGCGTTTCGGTGTGCCGATGGGCGGCGGTGGTCCCCATGCTGCCTTTTTCGCAACCCGTGAGACCTATCGGCGCCAGCTACCAGGCCGCATCGTCGGCCAGTCCCGCGATGCTGAAGGGCGTCCTGCTCTAAGGCTGGCGCTGCAGACGCGTGAGCAACACATTCGCCGCGACAAGGCCACCAGCAACATCTGTACGGCGCAGGTGCTGTTGGCGGTGATGGCGTCCTTCTACGCCATTCATCACGGCCCCGAAGGACTGGCCAGGATCGCGCGTCGTGTGGTGACGCTGCGTTCGCAGCTGGAGCAAGGTCTGAAGGCGTTGGGGTTGAGCCTGCCCGATGGCTGCCGCTTCGACAGTGTTGATGTGGTCTGTCCTCAGGCTTCGGAGATTCACCGCCTGGCCTTGCAGGAGGGCTTCAACCTGCGCTGTCTGCCCGATGGCGCTGCGATTGAGGCATCTGAAGGGTTCGGCATCAGTCTCGATGAGCACAGCGATGAAGCCGAGGTGCGGCGGCTGCTGACGGTCGTGGCGGAGGCGCTGGAGGCTGACCTGCCTGCACAGGTAGGTCTTGGGGCTGCCGATCAAATGTTGTCTGGAGTGCCGTTGCGATCGTCTCTCTGGCTGCAGCAACCGGTGTTTCACCGCTATCGCAGCGAAACAGAGCTGCTGCGCTACATCCAACGGCTGGTCAGCAAAGACCTCTCGCTGGTGCACGGCATGATCCCGCTGGGCAGTTGCACCATGAAGCTCAATGCTGCAGCAGAGCTGGCGCCGGTCAGTTGGCGGGAATTTGGCGCCATCCATCCGTTCGCTCCAGCGGATCAGCTGCAGGGCAATGAGCGAATGGCGCGGGATTTGGAGTGCTGGTTGGCGTCCCTGACTGGATTTGCAGGGGTGTCCCTGCAGCCAAACGCAGGTTCTCAAGGGGAGTTTGCAGGTCTGTTGGTGATCCGTGCCTGGCATCAAGCCCGCGGCCAGGGACACCGCGATGTGTGTTTGATCCCCACCAGTGCCCATGGCACCAACCCCGCCAGTGCCGTGATGGCCGGCATGCGTGTGGTGGCGGTGGCTTGCGATGCACAGGGCAATGTGGATGTGGATGACCTGCGCCTAAAGCTCAAGGATCACGCCGAGTCCCTGGCGGCTCTGATGGTCACCTACCCCTCAACCCATGGGGTCTTCGAGACCCGTATCCGGGAGATTTGCAACCTGGTCCACGATCACGGCGGCCAGGTGTATCTCGATGGGGCCAACCTCAACGCCCAGGTGGGCTTGTGCCGCCCGGGCGCGTTCGGCGCCGACGTTTGTCACCTCAATCTGCACAAAACGTTCTGCATCCCCCACGGCGGGGGTGGCCCGGGTGTTGGTCCCATCGGCGTGGCCGAGCATCTACTGCCTTTTCTGCCGGGTCATCCCCTGATGGCCTGCGGCGGTGCGCAAGCAATCTCCGCAGTGTCCGCGGCTCCCCTGGGAAGCGCCGGCATTCTTCCGATCAGTTGGATGTACTTGCGCTTGATGGGGGCTGTGGGATTGCGTCAGGCAACGGCGGTTGCACTGCTGTCGGCCAACTATCTGGCTCAGCGTTTGGATCCCCACTACCCGGTGTTGTTCAAGGGGGAAGGCGGCCTGGTGGCCCATGAATGCATTCTTGATTTGCGCGGGCTCCGCCGCAGCGCTGGGCTTGAGGTGGATGACTTGGCCAAGCGATTGATGGACTACGGGTTCCATGCTCCGACGGTGAGCTGGCCAGTGGCGGGCACGGTGATGGTGGAACCCACGGAAAGTGAAAGTCTTGAGGAGCTGGATCGTTTCTGCGACGCCATGATCGCGATCCGCGCTGAAGCGGCTGCGATCGAGGCAGGCGCCAGTGACCCTGACAACAACCCGCTGCGCCGGGCGCCGCACACCTTGGCGGCGGTGACAGCAGATCGATGGGATCGTCCCTACAGCCGTGAGCAGGCGGCCTTCCCCCTTCCGGATCAGCGACTCAGCAAGTTTTGGCCGGCAGTGGCGCGCATCGATAACGCGCATGGTGACCGCAACCTCGTCTGCACTTGTCCGAGTGTGGAAGAGCTGGCTTCTGTTCAACCTGTGCGATAAATTTCACGAGAATCGAAAATTAAGCTTCGATTTTTCATCGTGAGAACAATTTGTTCTCCACACTGCACAGCATTCACCAGTCGCAAAGAGGGAATCAATGAGTCGCGACATGAACCACCCCTCCGAATCCAAGGCCCAGAGCGCCGATTCGCTGCAATTGCCTGAGATTCCTGAGTGTCTTCAAGCCGCTCTAGGCCGTGGCCACACCTTGCCGATTGAAGGCACCAACGTGCTTCGTGTTCCTTTTGGCGTCCGCCAGGCCCGACGCCAGCGCCCTGAGCGCCCTGAGCGCTGGGCCACACTGGTGATCCCCATTCAGTCCCAGGGATCACCCACTCCTCCTCCTCAAGCAGCCTGAGCCAGGCTCTTGGCGGCAGACAGCAGAGTTTGCTCCTGTTCCAGTCGCCAATCCACTAATGCTTTCACGTCTGCCAGCGAGCAGGTGGGCGTGCGAAACGGCAGCAAGGTCATTGGACTGCGCTCTGGCCTGACCAGCCAGCTGTGATTGTTTTGTTGCAGCAAAACAAAACCGCGATAGCGAACCGCGTACTGAGGGTCTGGATTGATACCCATTCGTTGAATGGTGCTGTGTGGTGACACTGTCATTTCAGGGCGCCAGATGTGGTGTGTGGCGCAAATCCCGAAACTCTTCGGGATTGATGTGGGTAACTCCGCACTGGTTGCGGTTTAGTTCAAGGCGAACAGGAGCAGATCGCTGTGATCGCAATGGCTTTTGAGGGTCTCTAAGTCAGTCGGACGACCGCGGAATCCCAGGCCATCGCCTCGCCGGAGTGTGTTGCTGCCGCTAAGGCCGCTCAGTTCGATTTCTCCATCAATGACCTGAAGCCAGCGGTGCGATGCCTCAATGCTCGGCAGGTCCAGAGTCTTCCCCTTGGCCAAGTTGGCTCGCCACAGGTGAACGGGGCGCTGGATGGCCATGGCATGGGGGTCTATGGGATTAAGCACCGGTGTCCAGGTGTTGGCGTGGAGGTGCACCGTCCGCTGTTCATAGCTGGGAGTGAGACCGTCCTCGCTTGGTTCAATCCAGATCTGCAAGAGCCTGCAGCAGTCGTTTGCCTCATTCATCTCGCTGTGCACGATGCCTGTGCCAGCGCTCATGCGCTGCACTTCTCCGGCCTGCAGCAAGCCGCTGTTCCCGAGCGAGTCGCGATGGGTGAGTTCACCTTCCACCATCACGGTGATGATTTCCATGTCGCGGTGGGAGTGCATCCCGAATCCGCGACCTGCGGCAATGACGTCGTCATTGATCACTCGCAAGGGCCCGAAGCCCATCCAGTCGGGGGAGTAGTGGCCTGCGAAGGAGAAGCTATGAAATGAGTCCAGCCACTCGGTTTGGGTGTGAAAGCGCTCGGGGCCTGGGCGCCGCAGGATGACAGCTTCCTGCTGGTGGGCGTCTGCGGAGAGGTCAGGCATTGGCTCGCTGGGGTGGCTCAAAGGCTTAGGGGTGACATCTGCAGCAGACGCTTGAGCAGCTCTTGGATGGAGCTGTCTTTGGCTGGCCGTGCCTGATTCCCAGCCAGCGTGCGTCCCACTACCTGCGCGCCGAGATGGGTCAGCTGGATGCGCAGCACCGTCAGCAGTTCGATGCCAGCTCCTCCGGAGACGGTGGCCATCGCCACAGGTCGGCCGTTGAACAGCTCGCGGAAGTCATCCCCCTGCACCGATAGCCAGGCGATGGCACTGGTGAGCACTGGTGGGATGGAGCCGTTGTATTCCGGTGCACAGATCACCCAGCGGGGAGCCGCCATCAGTTGTTTGTGCAGTGGTCCCACGCCAGCAGGCATGCCCTGCTCTTTCACCTGTGGTGTGAACAAAGGCAGGTCGAGGCTGGTGAGATCCAGCAGCTCAGCGCGCTGGCCCAGGCTGCGCACCTGGTCCACAAACCGCTGCGCCAGGGTCAGGTTCTTGCCATTGCTTGCGGCGATGACGAGCACATCAGGACTGATGGGTGAGCTCATGGGCGCACCTTCCGCGGCAGACACTTCATTGTGATGGCTCCTCGCTTCAGGCTGCTTTCAATTCCGCTTCCCTGTAGGGCACGAAGCTGGCTTTGTGGGCACCGCAGATTGGGCATTCCCAGTCGTCCGGAATCGCTTCAAACGGAGTGCCTGGGGCAATGCCGGAATCCGGATCTCCGGCCACTGGGTCGTAGATCATCGAGCACTGCTTGCAGATCCATTGGCCCGTGATGGGTTGCTCGGCCTGACCTGCTGTTCCCTTGCCTTTCAGTGCCTCAAGGGCGACGCCATAGGTTTCGGCGTGATGCTTTTCAATCGGCGTCAGCAGTCCGAAGTTCTTGGCTGCGGTGCGGAAGCAGTCGGCATGGGTGGCTGATTCTTCGGTTTGCTCGGCGAATTCCGCCGCTGCGCCGCCGTCTCGGTCTGTCTGTGCCTGGGCCGTGAATTCCGGATACATGGTGGTGTACTCGTAGGTCTCGCCCTCGATGGCGAGCTCGAGGCAACGGGTGAGCATGGTCTGTTTCTGCTCATCGCTCAGAGTTGCTGGATCGTCGACCACCAGCTCGGGATGCAGCAGGCGGAAATGGGCAAAGGCATGTTCCGTTTCCTGGGCAGCCGTGTCACGGAACAACTTGGCGAGCTCTTTGTGGCCCAGTGCTTTGGCTACATCAGCGAAGAACAGATATTTGCGGTTGGCCATGCTCTCACCACCAAAAGCGGCCTCGAGATTGGCTTGTGTATTGGGTTTGGAGAGATCCATGTCTTGGTATCAAATGACATCCAGATTAGCCCTAACTCATAGCGACTATGAGTTGCGTGGACGTGTTGTCGGTTGGATGCGCTCCTCTACTGGGGAGTCGTTGTTAATAGTTCGCTCCGCTGCGGCGCTGATGCACGGCTGTGCTGCCCTCCGTGTCAAAGAGGCCACCGTGCAGCACCTCGGCATAGATCAGCCAGTGGTCTCCGCATTCCATCCGCTGCTTCACTTCGCACTCCATCCAGGCCAGAGCCTCCGGTAGCAGCGGTTGCTCGGAAGGACTGGTCTCCAGCGCGAGTCCCTCGAAGCGGTCCGCCCCTGGCTCAAAGGGTTGCAGAAACTGTTTCATCGGGGCGGTTTCACGTCCTTCGGCCAGCACGTTGAGCGCAAAGCGATCGCCCTTATGCAGCAGCGCTTCCACGGCGCGATCTTTGGCCACGGCAATGGTGAGCCCTGGAGGAGAAAAGCTGGCCTGGCTGACCCAACTGGCCACCATCGCTCCACTGAGCTCGGCCTTGCGCGTGGTGAGAACGCACAGGGATCCCACCACGCGTCCCAGTGCGAGCACCGCGGGATCGCTGCGGCTTTCGCTCATGCCACCGGCACTACGTCTCTGCGCTCGCTGCTCCGTGCGCAGCAGTTGCCTGGCGAAGCGGGTGCCGGTTTCCTCCAGTTCCTTCACTTTGGTGCGGTCTGGGCTGAACTTGATGCGGATCGGGTCAAAGCCGAAGCTGAAGCCGCCATCCCGCAGCTTGTTTTCCAGCAGATCCACCGCTTCTCCGCTCCAGCCAAAGCTGCCGAACACCCCCACGGGTTTGCTGCGGTCGCCTTCCGCCAGCACGGTTCCCAGGGCCGAAACGATCGGTGTGGGGGCGTGGCCACCCAACGTTGGCGAGCCCATCAAGATGGCGTCGGAGGCGCGGATCGTTTTCAGCAGTTCATCGCTGGGGGTGAATTCGCAATTCAGGCTGCACACGGCGACCCCCGTGCGGCTAACGCCGCGGGCCAAGGCATCAGCGATGGCGGCGGTGTTGCCGTAGGCGCTGGCGAACAGCAAGGCCACATTCAGCGTGGCGTTCTGATGGCTTTCGCCCCAGCGCCGGTAGTCATTGAGTAGGCTGCGCCAGCTGGCTTCAATGGCGGGACCATGGCCCGGCGCGATCGTGCGGATGTCGAGTTCTTCAAGGCGTCCAACGACGGCATCCACTTGGCTGGCCATCGGCGCCATCAGTGAGTCGTAGAAGTGCCGTCGTTCCTCTTCGGTGGCGGTGCGGTTGCTTTCGGCCCAGTCAGGGGTGCAGACATGGGCAGAGAAGAGCTTGTCACTCATCAACAGCCCTTCGCTGTCTTCAAACGCCAGCAGGCCGCCGGGCCAGCGCGGGGTGGGTGCCGGCAGAAGCTCCAGGGTGTGGCCATGGCTGAGGGGCAAGCTCTGCTCCTGGCGGATCACCATCAGCTCTGGCAGGGAGGGCAGCGGCGGTCGATTGTCCGGTTCTCCGGGTGGCAAGGGCTTGCGCTGCATCCAGAGCTCCCGCAGCAATTTGGCCCCAGGGTTGGAGCAGATCAGCGTGATCTTGGGGTAGATCTCCGCCAAGGAGCGCAACAGAGCCACCCGGTTGGGATTCACATGACCCACTACCACAAGCAGCTCATCACAGCCGTGGGGAAGAGCCGCCGCGAGGGCGGGCAAGAACACCTCTGCATAGGCCGCTCCGGGGGGGTGCACAAGCAGGGCTGGGCAGGGCAGGCCATCGACCGCAAGGCCAGCTTCGAACAGGAAACTGTTGGCGGTGCTGCCGCGCTCCAGTGCGTATTCCAGCTCGAAGCGGAGTCGCTGCGGGCTGAGGCCACGCAGGCACACCAGCCCCGGGCTGATGGGCAGTGTGATCACGTCCCGTTGGCTGGCGGGTGCGGTCGGGGGTGACGTCACAGTCATTAATAGTGATTCCCCACTTTGCGGTGATGCACGGCGGTCATGGCTTCGGTATCGGCCACGTTGCCCTGTTCCACAACGGCATAGATGATCCAGTGATCAGGCCCTTCCATCCGCTGCTCCACCCGGCAGCCGAGGTAGGCCAGAGCATCTCCGAGCACGGGACCGCCGTCAGCAACGCCCTCTAGAACGTTCACACCTTCAAAGCGATCGGCACCGGGACGAAAGCGCTTGAGGAAGTGACGCATCAACTCTTGATGGTTGTCGTTTCGCAGCACGTTGAGCACAAACCGGTCTCCCACCTGCATCAGTGTTTCGATCGCGCGGTCCTTGGCGACGGCCACCGTGAGACCCGGGGGGGCAAAGCTGGCCTGGCTGACCCAGCTGGCCACCATGGCACTGCGCCGTTGCGCTTCGCCTTCGCCCTGGCTGGCGGTCACCACGTACAGGCCACCGCTGAGTCGTCCGAGTGCTTTGTCGAGGTCACCATCGAGGCTCTTCATGGCGGCGATGGTTTTGGCACGTGTCAACAGCTGACCGAGGTCCGTTCCGGCTTCTTCGCAACGCTGGTAGTCGGCACCGGAGGGGAGCTGACGGATGCGCAGCGGCGCGAAGGCTTCCTTCTGTCCTTGGCTGCGCAACTGGCTGGCGACAGCATCGATGGGTTCGTCGTTGCCGCCGAAGGCGTCGTAGACCCCGACTGTTTGTTTGGGTCCGAGGGCGGCCAGAAGGGTGCCAATGGCGGCCTGCAGATCGCTATCGGGTTCCGCGGGCCAGGTGGGCACCACCACGGCCTTGGCATCGCCAATCAGTGCCGTCAGTTCCTGCGGATCGGTGGCGCGCAGGTCCACAAGTTGCACCTGGGCTTCCGCTTTGCCGATGCCATGGGCAATCGCCTGACTGATGCGATCGGAAAACCCGTATTGGCTCAAATAGCAAACAGCGGCGTAGCTTTCGCCTTTGCTGCGCTGACCGCTCCATGTGCGGTAATCATCGATCCAATGCTGCAGATGCTCACGCAGTAGGGGTCCATGGCCCACAGCAATGGTGTTGATCTCAGGCAGCGCATCCATGCGTTTGAGCGCCTGCAGAACGCTGCGGGCGTTCGGGCCCATGAGGCAGTCGTAGTAAAAGCGGAAATCGGGAGCGATCGCTCCCGGGTCGCAATCGAAAACGTCGTCGGAGCAGTAGTGCAATCCGAAGGCATCACAGGTGTAGAGAACGCCCGTGCCGTGATCGAAGGAAAAGATTGTGTCCGGCCAGTGCAGGTTGGGAGCGCTGAGGAACTCAAAGCGATGGCTCACGCCGCTGTCGCGATTCGTGCCGAGATCCAGTTCGTCGCCACTTTTCACCGCCCGTGATTTGAACGGCCTATGCACCTGGTTCTCCAGGAACTGAATCGCAACCTTGGATCCCACGATTTCGATCTCGGGATTCAGATCCAGCAGATCGCCAATCAGGCCGGAGTGATCGGGTTCGGTGTGGCTGACGATCAAGACATCGATCGCCTTTGGATCAATCTGCTCCTGAAGCAGTGGGATCCAGGTGTCACGGAACTTGGCGTGGCTGGTGTCAATCAGGGCGGTGCGTTCTCCGCGCACCAAAAAGCTGTTG
>MDTA01135989.1_pt1 | contig 14223 bp, 13 predicted proteins | sample 811151 | NCBI WGS metagenome assembly MDTA01 (sample SAMN05326648, study PRJNA326480) | marine metagenome | isolation source: seawater | place: Indian Ocean: South | collected 2010 | reverse complement strand
TCAACCTGGGTTGAAATCCAGAATACCAGTAGAATACCTTCGTACCTTGTTACCTTACTTCGTACCTTCGTACGAAGGTAAGGTCTAATAAGAAGTAAATTCTGATATTCATAGAAAAATGATTAAGATTAATCAAGTACCTTCGTATTAATCAATGAACGATAAAACCGGATGTTGGGAGAAAAAAGCTGGGGCTCTTGTGAATGATTAGTCAACGATAGATGAATGTGAGCATCAATTATTTGTTCAGTCCTTTCACCTGCGCGCGTTCGTGAATCCGAGAGTCTGCTTGAGGCGCACGTCTCACATACGTATGCATCTGCGGCGTAAAAGGAGCCAGCAGCACTGCGCTCACGTCGTCGTAGGCTACTGGGACGGACCCTACCACCTAGGGACGGACCCCGAATCCGTGACGAAACCCCATTCCCCTCCCAGCCTCTCTCTCAGTTCGGCCCTTCAGGAGCGTTTATCATTAGGCTAGACTATGATATCCTGTCACATGATATATCATAGACTAGTCTATGATAGACTATGATATAAGTGTGAGAGTAGTGTGAGTATAATGTGACTATCGTGGTTCCCGGAAAAATGTTTTTTCATAAGAGTGATCGTTAAGGGGGTCGAACCCTTGACCGTCAGCTTAGGAAGCTGACGCTCTATCCACTGAGCTAAACGACCAACGTAGATTGTACATGTCTATGGACATTTGTATGTCCGGATCAAGTTTGCTAGTATATGAATACTGCAATCTTGTCGAGAATTGCCATGCCCCTGTCGAACGAAGCTGTTATTTCGTGTTCGACTATGGAATACCTTCGCAGCAGGCGATGTGAAATATTCACCCTAGCTCATAAAAGGTCCAACACCTCAGGAATGTCGACGCTTGAAGATGTCATCGAAGGCAAAGACTATAACTTTCCCGTAGAGGTATGAGATTAAACTGTCTCCGGGCAATTTCTCGTTTTGCCCTGGAAGCGAAATCGACAAACGCTGCCTCGACTAGACCACCAAAAACGATGATCGATAAAAACCTAGGTTTCTCTCGTCAAGTTTCGGAACCGTGGAGCTGTTCAAATTAGTCAATCTTCGCGCGGGCGTTTATGTCTCTAACTGCATCACGTTGATCAATGCACAGGAAGAGGCAGTTCTCGAGTATTGGAAACGGACCAATGCATTTAAAGAGCAGCTTAGGCGAAGCGAGGGTCGCCCGGAATATGTGTTTTATGATGGACCCCCGTTTGCAACAGGCCTTCCCCACTACGGTCACATTCTCGCGGGAACCATTAAAGACGTGGTAACCAGATTCGCCTGCTCTACTGGGCATCATGTTACTAGACGTTTCGGCTGGGATTGTCATGGACTTCCTGTTGAATATGAAATTGACAAGAAGCTTGGTATCAAGGGTAAGGAGGACGTCCTTCGACTGGGAATCGGAAAATACAATGAGGTAGGGAATAGATGTCCTTCCAATTTACATTTTCTGAGTGAAGGGCGTGATACTTGCATGTTTGCTGACAAGGAGTCAAATAGTCGGCATCGTGTTTACAAACCCTGTGATGCAACTGTGACCCCCAAACAAGGAATGTCGCGACATCGTAATGCGTTACTCCAAGGAATGGGAAAAAACTGTGTTGCGCACGGGTCGCTGGATAGATTTCGAGAATGACTACAAGACGTTGGATCGAAATTTCATGGAATCTGTCTGGTGGGTTTTCAAAACCCTCTGGGAGAAGAATCTTGTTTACAAGGGTTTCAAAGTAATGCCATATTCCACTGCTTGTAACACTCCGCTGTCAAATTTTGAAGCTGGCTTGGATTATCGTGACGTGTCGGACCCTGCCGTAATTGTGTCGTTTCCAATAGTCGGATGCGATCTTCGTGCATCCCTTGTTGCATGGACGACGACCCCATGGACACTACCTTCAAATCTTGCGCTTTGTGTGAACCCGACGTTCACTTATGTATATGCAAGAGAGCCAGGTGGGAATGTCTTTGTGCTGGCGGAAGCACGGCTCAGTACTCTTCCAGGAATGAGGAAGAGGGATAAAAGTAGCAATCCAGAGAACCTTCCTGAAGGCTGGGAAATTCTGCGAAAGGTACTTGGATCGCAACTTAAAGATTTGCGGTACGAGCCGATTTTCCCGTTTTTCGAAGCTGAAATGAAGGTCACAGCCTACAAGGTATGTTGTGATGGGTATGTCACTGATGATAGCGGTACTGGTGTCGTTCATCAAGCTCCAGCCTATGGCGAGGATGACTTCCGAGTCTGCATCGCCAATGGCGTAGTTGTAAAGGGTGGGATTCTGCCTGATCCTGTTGATGCAAATGGTTGCTTCTGCCATCCAGTGCCTGACCCTTACCTGGGAAAACATGTGAAGGAGGCAGACAAGGATTTGATCGCTGCAATTAAAAACATGGTACACCCAAACATATTCAAACTAACATATGAGCGTCCCAACATGCACACACGTACGACACTATTTTTTGGCCTTACCTGAAGGGTCGCCTGGTTGACAATTCTCGCATTGTCCATTCATATCCATACTGCTGGCGCTCTCACACACCACTCATTTACAAGGCAGTGGCTTCATACTTTGTCAAAGTCGAGGACATAAAGACCCGACTCCTTGAGAATAATAAAAAAACGCGCTGGGTCCCTCCTCACGTACAGGAAAAACGTTTCCACAATTGGCTCGAGAATGCGCACGACTGGGCAATCAGTAGAAATCGTTACTGGGGAACTCCTATTCCGGTATGGTCCTCGGAAGACGGAGAAGAAATACGGGTTTTTGGTTCAATCGCTGAGCTTGAGAGCGCCACAGGGAAGGTCATCGATGACATCCATCGACACTTCATTGATCATCTTGAAGTTCCATCCAGCAGAGGGCCAAACGTTCCTCCTCTTAAACGCGTTGAAGATGTATTTGATTGCTGGTTTGAGTCTGGAGCTATGCCATACGCCCAGCAGCACTATCCATTTGAAAACAAAGATTACTTCGAAAGAAAAATTTTCCCTGCAAATTTTGTCGCAGAAGGTCTTGATCAAACCCGGGGATGGTTTTACACCCTGATGGTTTTATCCACTGCACTTTTTGACCGCCCTGCATTTCAAAACCTCGTGTGCAATGGACTCGTGTTGGCCTCAGATGGGAAAAAAATGTCGAAAAGTCTGAAAAACTACCCAGATCCCACTGAAATCCTAAACAAATACGGCGCCGATGCCCTTCGCCTGTATCTGATAAACTCTCCAGTTGTTCGAGCAGAGCCACTACGATTTAAAGAAGAAGGCGTCTTCGCTGTACTCAAGGACGTGTTCTTGCCTTGGTACAATGCGTATCGGTTTTTGGTACAGAATGTACGCAGAATTGAATCCGAGACACATATATCATTCAACCCGTTTGCTAGTGATCAGAACGGAATTAACGTGCTCGATCGATGGATCGCATCGGCTACGACTTCTCTGGTCACATTTGTTAAAAACGAGATGGATAATTATCGGCTTTACACGGTAGTTCCTCACTTGGTTACCTTCATCGGTCAGCTTACAAACATTTATGTGAGGTACAATCGTTCACGCATCAAAGGAAAAAATGGGGTAGACGACACGCGCCGTGCTCTCACTGCTTTATACAACGTTTTGTTGACACTCTGCAAGATGATGGCTCCATTTACACCATTTTTTGCTGAAAAGATGTACCAAAACCTTCGGCGGTGCCTCCCTGAGGAAGGAAAATCTGAGCCTTCTGTTCATTTCTGCTCATTTCCCGAAGCTTCTGCTGCTGTACTTGACCATCGAGTTGAGAAATCTGTTGCCCGCATGCAAGCCGTTATTGAAACAGGACGTCAGATTCGTGAGCGCAATAATAAGCCATTGAAGACCCCGCTGAAAAGGATGACAGTGGTACATGCTGATGGTATGAACACACTATGCCCACCATTTCTCCTTGACCCAAACACCTTTCGGTGAATTCAATCGTTAGCTGAAAAACTTTGAAACTTTCCGCGCAGAACACTTTCTAGCAGATCTTCAAGGGGAGCTAAGAGATTTCGTGATTGAAGAGCTAAATATTCAGCAACTTGACGTCAGCCAAGATCCGACGAAATTTGCAACAATCAAGGCAGAGCCAAATTTCGCTGCGTTGGGTAAGCGCCTTGGAAAGGCGATGGGCAAAATAGCTAAGGCCGTGAAACAGATGCCTCAGGACGATCTGCGTTCTTTTCAGGAAACCGGCGCGTGTGTAATCGATGGCTATCCACTTTCCTGTGATGACATAACAATTAAATTTGAGTTTTTCACATCGGTGGGTGTCGATACTAAAAATGTCGATGCTGCCTTGGGAGAGGATGATGTCATGGTCATCATAGATCTGGCAACTGATCAACAGCTGCTTGATTCTGGTGCGGCACGTGAGCTTGTCAATCGCATACAAAAGCTACGGAAAGCAGGTGGACTTCAAGCTTCAGATGAGGTTTGGGTCTTTTTTGAGCCAAAAATGCTCACGGACAGGAAATCAATCGATGCACTTCATCGCTTGATTAAAGCTGAAGAAGAATATCTGAAATCTATGCTCAGCCGGGAGCCTCGTCACATATCTTCGAAGCCATCACATGCAGTCACTATCGTCAGTGACTCATGTACATTGAGTACCGGCACGGAAATCACACTGACATTGACACGACCTTGCATTTCCATCAACAAGGATGCTCTCCAGTCGGCGTGCGACGATTCTGAGGAGCTTGCTGCTGCCGTTTCTGCTGTCATGCTGTCCCGCGAATACCTATCCATTGCTTGTGAATGCCATGAGGGTGATGGCATTTTGAGAATACGTGTAGATGATCGTGATGTGAACCTGAAGGCGGGCAAGGAATTCATATTGGCGTGAACTTCTGATCGTCCATGCCTGAAACCCCACGAAACGCATCGAACGTTCCGTGTTCAATTCTGTCAGCACTCCTTCATACGAACAAACAAACAGGCGACGAAGCTAGCTAGCTAGATTTAAGCCAGCTACGAATAGATAAATGGGTCGATCGGTCACGTGTTATTTACCTTGAAAAGGGAACATTACGAAGGTATCATCCCTCCGAAGGGACGAAGCAAGGTACCTTCATAACTGCATTATCAATGATTAATTTGGATTATTATTGGTAGTCTGTTATAACTCCCACGCCATGATATGGCACCGTGTTTGCTCCTTCGAACAGCGGCTTCAGATTGCCTCGCACCTTTGCCAATGCGCATTTGACAGGAACTCGACCTCCCCTGCCCCGCCTCACCAACGCGCATTGCTGCAAACTGCCGCACGCGGCCCTCGAGCCGATCAGGCCTTCGACCACCTGCTCTGTGTCTCCTTCAGAAACGCAAGAGGAAGCTCCACCAAGACGGACGACGAGGTAAACATCGCCGTCCAGGCGGCTTGCAAACACGCTGGACTAACGACGTTCACCGAGCCCAATGGCGAGATGAGATACCAGGCACCACCCACCCGGGTGGCACCATTACCAGCCTACGACCGGACATCCGATCGCCGGCCTGCGAGACGCCGGCATCACCATCATTCTGGACATCTACATCGCCCACATCATGAACCGGGCAGCCAACCACACAAGTCAACCGCGACCCCGCCAGGGCAACACGGTTCGCAACGGCGACCCCATCATGACACGCGAGACTGAGAAGAACAACAAGTACAAGGTCGCAGCAGCAGCGGTGCACAAGGAACTTATCACGCTAGTGATGGACACGTACGGGCGGATGGACAAACCTATCCTCAACCTCCTTAAATGCGTCGCCGCACACACCGCCAACCGAGCCTCGGGCAACGCCAACGAGCGGACGCAAGCCATCTACACCATCACCCCGCCAAATGAGTTCCGAAACCGATTCCACCTACGCAACCTCGCCCCCGTACACGTCGCCCTTATTACCTCGCCCATGCAAATGCTCGCCGGATCGACCGTCACCAACGACCGCCACCACGGCGCTCGTCACCGGATGTATGACGCTCACGAACACTACGTGCAGCCGTACCCGGCTGTCATCAACCCTCCTACCTGTGAATAAAAAAAGGGGTTCGAAAGGGTTCGACAGTGGTTCGACCTCCTCAAATACGTCGCTGCACAAACCGCCCAGCGAGCCTCGGGCAACGTCAACGAGCGAACGCAAGCCATCTACGACTCCATAACCCCGCCAAACGAGCTCCGGAACCGAACCCTCCTACTCAACCTAGCCCTCGTGAACAAGAATGTCGTACTCCGGTGGTTTGCGAACTACGAGGTCGCAATCTGTGGAGGCAATAAAAGCATGGCATCTCAGTGCACCTTTTCATAAACATCGGCATCGTCGCACTAGCCGCGATCGGCGTTCTTTCCTCCGGATGGTGTACGCGGGTCCTGGAAACGCTCGACAACCTGGCGACAACCTGGGCAAGTACTCTTTGGTTATGAAATTTGGTGGATCTTCAATAGCATCATCTCAGCGAATGCGCGAGGTTGCTGAAATAGTTATCACCGGTCCAGGATGATTTGCCGGTCGTGGTTCTTTCGGCAATGGGGAGGACAACCAACAATCTGCTTGATGCTGGGGAGCTGGCACTAAAATGTGATAACTCTGATGAGGTTGCAAACTTGGAGCCAATAGTTGAAATTCGAGCCTGTCACATCTCTGCCATGCACGAGTTGAACATAGATTCTAATACCTTTCAGGAAGTATGCAAACTTTTAGATAAGATGGAACAGCTTTGTACCGGCATCGCTCTGATGCAAGAGTGTACGGGCCGAACACGCGCAACCTTGGTTTCTTTTGGTGAGCGCATGAGTTCCCGCATCTTCTCTTCGCACCTTCGCTCTCTTGGACTTCGTTCCAGACAGTTTGATGCATTTGACGAGCTCGGATTCGTTACTAGCGATCAGTTTGAAAATGGTGTTATTTGCGAGCAAACTTACTCGAATGTAAAAGCTGCTTTGACTCGGAGAAGTGATGAGCCTGCGTCAATTGCCGTTGTCACAGGCTTCCTCGGGCGAGGGGAGAAGACTGGTGCAATCACAACACTGGGTCGTGGTGGGTCAGATTTGACTGCAACAGTAATCGGATCTGCACTAAACGTGCCAGAGGTACAGGTGTGGAAAGATGTGGATGGTGTCCTCTCCGCTGATCCACGTGAAGTTGAAGGAACGATCCCGTTGACTTTTTTGTCATTTCAGGAGGCAACTGAGTTGGCTTATTTCGGAGCTCAGGTTTTGCATCCCAAGTCAATGCGCCCTGCGATGGACTCAGATAGTCTTAGCGTGCGTGTCAAGAACTCGTATAATATTGAAGCTCCTGGAACTCTGATAGGTCACGTGCGTTCTACACGAGACAGTGACTGGATTCTGACTGCGATAGTGCGCAAAAAGAATGTGACACTGCTTGACATCGTTTCAACACGAATGCTTGGACAATATGGTTTCCTAGCACGAGTTTTTGCAGTGATGGAGAAAGCCAGAATTTCTGTTGACTGTATCGCGACATCCGAAGTTAGTGTGTCTCTGACCCTCGACCCAGCAAAGTTGTGGAGTCGCGACCTTGTGAAAGAAGAGCTTGAGGCTTTGGTGAGAGATTTTGAAAATAATGGAATTGCGCGGGTAAGCTACACTACTGGAAATTCACTCGTCTCACTCATTGGAAATGTTGAAAGAAACAACGAAATAATGGAAAGGTCGTTTCGTGCGCTCAGCAGTGCAGGGATTCGAGTTAAAATGGTTAGCCAGGGCGCGAGTAAAACCAATATATCACTCCTGGTCAGCGAAAGTCAAGGGGCACAAGCAGTTCGAGCTATTCATGCAGAGTTTTTCAGGGCCTGTCAGCTTTCAGAAGACCAAAACAAGTAGGTGAATGCGACTCGCGGCTTTCTTTCATCTCTGAAATTATTTAATCGATTTACGCTCTTTCGCACGGTATATGTTACAGTCCAATTTTGCGTGAGCTGCTCGTGGGCACGAAGCATTCAAGGACATAATTTTAAAGTGATTCCTTAGTGAAAGACTACGATATTGGTTTGGATACCGATCGTGGTCAGGTCAAGACGAGTGCGGAGACTTGTGTTGTGTATGTAAGATAGTTACTATATTTATTAGGGCTTCGAATATCCCATAATATCAACACTTAGAATCAAAATAATAAGCGACTGAGGGACATCATCTTCTCGCCATCTGGTCTTGCTCATTGCCGGCAGCGAAGCTGTCGCTGTCGTATTTATTTTTCTCGTCACACCCCTTGAGGATTTTATTATTATGAGCCAGTTGACCTGTGAATTGTTCGAATGGGGTACCAGCGGAAAACTATCCAAAACATCCTCGACTGCAACATTCTATAAAGATTACAGTCAGTGAAATTGACAAGAAAGTGCACATCGAAACAAGTCCCTGCCGCATGCGGCTTTTGTAAGTTCAAGGAACGGCCTTCGTACAAAAATCATTGTCGCGGAAAAGGAATGCCGCACAGAACCAGGGGGTGAAAACATGTGCGCCTGTCCATAAGGGATATGTCTGGCTTCAAAGAGATATGTCTGGCTTCACGAAATGCCCGAGGAACAATTTATTAGCCCTTCCCCAGAATACCTTTCTCGATTCAAGTTCAGATTTGGCACAGTCGGCCTTGAATTCCTGGGATGTAGATCTTCATCCGTTTTTCTCCTTAAAAATAAGCCAGCGAAAGGATCAAGTGAGTCGCGCCATTTGAATGTTTGTCGTGAAGTAATCTGGTCTTCTTCTCCTATTAACTTCCGTAAGTGATAAAACGAAGCGTTCATATTGCCAGCAGAAGAGAAGACCGCGAGGAGCTAGAACATCTACAGCTGTCACTTTCCTTAAAGTTGGATGTAGAGATCACGTCCTGGGTTGAGCTCTTGAGCTAGCTCTACTGCCTCTGTAAGTGCAACTTCCCCAAACTTGGTTATGTAGTTATTGTTCAAACTAATGCTCGTGATCGAGGCATCTGCGTTGTTCTTAATCGCCTGAGCCAGTGCAAACGCCCCATTGTCTTTAATTTCGTTGTATCCAAGATCCAGGGATGTCAGGTTTTCATTCACCATGCCAAGTGACTGAGCTATAGCTGCGCAGCCTTCATCACCGAGTTCATTTCCACGCAGGTCTAGCGTGGTGACATGTTCGTTATATTTAATAGCATCAGCGATGTGCCGTGCCCCCTCCTTTGTGATTTTGCACCAACCCATACGAAGGGTTGTCAACTTGCTGTGAAACTTAAACGCGTCAGCAAGTGCGGCGCCACCCTTCGGACCAATCGGATTGTAGCCTATTTCCAACGTGCGCAGTGATATGTTCTCCTTGAGCGCATCTCCAAGACTCTCAGCACCCGCTTGCAGAATATTGTTTCCTCCGATGTCCAATATCTGAATGGCTGTGTTCTGTCTGAGCGCGTTGCAAACAGCAATTGCACCAATATCGCAGAGTTCGTTCATGTATAGATTGAGGCTAGCAAGCTCTTTGTCAGTTTTGATGTATGCAGCAATGTATTCGCCAGAATCGTGTCCAATACCGTTGTTGCCCATATCCAGATTCGTCAATTTTGTCTCACGAGCAGAAAGAGCTTTGCAAAGTGCCTCAACACCTGTAGAAAGGCAAGTGCATACAATTAGTTTTGTACACTGATTGTTGGCACACCGGTATACGGCTATTTTGAGAAATACAAAAGTGTAATTAACGCTTTAGGAAAAACACGAAGGTAGCATACCGATATTACCGATATCATTGCCATTTATTATCAATCCTTTTAGGCCCTTGTTCTTCACCAATCCCTTCGCAAGTGCACCGGCACCAAGGCCGCCGATATAATTCCCACTGATACTGAGAGTTGTAAGGGTGGCATTTTCAGACAATGCTTCTGCTATAGCGCAAGTTCCCTCGTAGTCGATGTTATTGTTGTTCAGCTCAAGAGCTACAAGCGAAGTATTCGTTTTAAGCATTTCTGCTAGTGCGATCGCACCAGTGTCGCTTATTCCACAGCTATTCAGGTTGAGCGTGTTGATTGAGCTGTCGGACTGGAGATAATTTGCTAGTGCAACTGCGCCCGCATCTTGTAAGTTGTTACTTGCAAGTGAGAGCATTTCTAAGGCTGAATTGCTTTTCAATGCTTCACATATTGCAAAAACGCCCGCTTCACCTATACAGTTGGCACTCAAATCAATGCATGTGGTGACATCGTTGAACGCGAGAGCCTCGCTTATGTATGCTGAACCGTTGTCTCCAAGATTTCGACCGTGCATGTCGACAGTGTTATAGCGGCGCATTTCAGACATCATATCGTGGAGCTGTCGCTTGAATTCACCGTGTATTTCTCGAGGAGGCGGTGTGGAAAAAGAGGCGTCGTCGTCGGTTATGATTGGTAGACCCTCAAAAGAAATATTGCCAACAGGCAGATCCTCGTCAAGACCTCTTCTCGAAGAGCTCGAAAAATCATTTCCTGCTCCACCGATCCGGCTTGCACTGAAACCGTTTTCAGGCGGGCAACCGAGCTGTAAAGAGTCCGGACTGCCAGCGTCCACGTGTCTCTTCACCGTCTTCTTCTGAAACGCCAGGAATCCAACAATTGCAATGGCCACCAACCCTGCGCTGACAATGACAGGATCAAAAGCATCATCGTTCTCGGTCATGGTTAGTGCAATAGCGCTACGTTTAGAAGAACTATTCGACCTCGGTCTAGGTAATCGAGGTTGAGCAGCGGAGGAAGCTGTTGTGGTTTCCATGCGAAGTGGACTAGCCGCCGTCAACTTTGGCTCCTCCTCATCCTCGAGAATCTTGAGGTCATGGTCAACATTGTGGACTCCGATCCGGTACACTTCTTCATCAAGTCCGTCATTGAAATTACCTTCCGCACGTGGAATGGTATCTTCCATTGACCTTGCGTCCAAGTCCCCTTCTAGACCGTTCCCACCCACGTCTGTTGGCACGTTTTTTGCTGCTCGCACAACGAGAGTCACGACGCGCCGACGGGTTAGAAATCTATAACGTCCAGCGGCGAGTGGGGAGTGAACTAACTGTAAAGCGACTGAGCTTTGGTACGTTGATGGGTGCTTGACATCTTTTGGGATTTCTCCTCGGTGGAGATCCGCATGGCTAGTCGTGCGGAAGCGAGATGAGCAAACCCGGTGTGGTGGAGCAGCAACAGCCGCTAACGTGGGATCGAAAAGCCTCGTCAAACGGTTGGTGCACAACATTTGGAATTACTGCACGGTCGGAGGGTCGCGAGCCTTGTTTTTTTCGTGCGTCGGGTCGGCGTATCTCGTAATAAGCGACGGGCAGTGCAGCAGCGGGAGTCTTCCGGTGGCGCACGGTGTTATGTTTGTCGAAAAGAGTGAAGATATATTGAACAGCTAACCCTCAAGCTAAGGGACATGAGTGACTTTTAAAACCTTAACACTTCCGATCGAATGAAGGTACGAACGAAGGTACCTTCGTATTCTGGATTTCAGGCAGGTGTGAGCACCCCGCCCGGACGGAGATAATAAATATCATAAATATGATATCATATCATAAATAATTTAATATATTTATTCTCGATTTTAATAATTAAATGAGGATCATGTAAACATCATGTAATTTGGGAAAATTCTATGCCGAATACCTTGAAAAGAGCCTTGATATGCGTACAAACAATAACTTTCAGATTCGTTGTCATAGTCATAGGACGATATGATTGTGTCTGAATTTGACAAGAGGTCGACTTCATAACAACCCAAAATGTTTCGCTCGTACTACTGGGTGGTTCAAACTCGGCCATATTCTTTCACCACTCGGCTATGTTGTCAACTTCACAAGTAGACGGTGCTAATCGCGTGGTCCGGCCTGGTAACGCATTCAAAGAGTTCTGCGTGACATTGTGACCTTCACTTAAGCTTGACCCAAACTCAGACGGAAAAGCTCTTGAGACGCGTATCTGACTATCTGAAAAATTCTTGGTGAGAGAGACTTCACCTTCAACATTCTCCCAATATTTAGGCAAATGTGGCGCCGTGGAATCACCAGAAGGGTCAGTCGATGCGATGACTCTTAACATGGGTAATGTTTCGGCTGCGGCAATTGCTACATGCGACCCAAATGTAAGGACTGACCTTGATGCAGTGACGACTAACTTTTGTACCTCAAACAAGTTCTTGGAAGCGGCTCTGAAAACCTTGCCAGCCTGCGGAGCTCGAAACTGGAACCATTTACATATTTCAGGTCGAGAAGGATCAGGAGCAAACATCAGACCGCGGGTGACGATAGATCCTGCTGCATGCTCACTGATCCTGTCAGACTCTGAAAAAAAATTCCGATCATTTCCACTCAACAGCGGAAAATCCATTTTAACACAAGCGGCGCTTGACCAGAATTGAAGTAACGAAGCATCCGAAATGTACCCAAGAGCCAATACGGAATCCACGATTCCAGCATCGGGGATAAAGTCTGCATAGTTCTCAAAAAGAAAATCAATTGTAGACACGGCGCTCAAACGTGAGCTGGAAAGTATCATTTCAGGATCATACAATGTTGGTTCTCGCCGCAGTGACGGATGCACAGGGATAATCGTAACTAGATGTTTACGCTGTGCTGTCGTACCTGAGAGTCGTGGACCCCATTTATTCGTTTCGAGGAATGGCTTTGAGAAATATTTTCCTGGTTTGAAACTATGAGGCCGCAGGTTGTCGCCTACTCCAGACATCCGTTTATTGTGAAGAATTTTGCCCAGAGCGTGAAATGTGGATAAAACATCATGTCGCTGCACAAGCTTTGACCAACCTGGAGCTGGGAGGCATGACATGTGTTTTGTATCATTCATCGCGGATGATGAATCCGCGTGCTTACTCGCGTGCTCTTGCTTATCGTGGTGCATATCCTCTGAATGGTGCGAGGCCAAAAATTGCAAACTTGTGATTGCACTTCTAATGTCACCCGCTGCAGAAGCAGCCAAATCCACCAGTGTTGCATGCGGAACCTTGAGATTTTCATTCATCGCGATCACAGAGAGAGCATTGACAAGTCTAGGTACGGTAACGGGATTCAGTGAAACTGTAACTGCGCCTGCCAAATTTAATTCACGGGACAAAGTGTGGTCAATTGAAAGCGGTGATGCACACCAGTATCTCGTATCTCTGCTCCCTAAGTAGCCATTTTCAGATGGTACCCCTGTTCTTTTACTCCTTCCCGCGTCCGTCATAACGAAGATGACTGGGAACATAGTCTGACGCATGAGCTGTCGCAAAACTGTGAGAACTCGCTCAGATTGCTGTAAATTGTTGACGAAAGGAAGGTCGTCAACGAGCAAAACCTTTTTTCCGGTGATTTTTGAGACCTGCTTCCCTTTGTCTTTATGCTCCCCGACCCTGGTCTCTAATCCGAGATCGAGTGGCGAATATCGAAACGCACGAGCGATGAACGCCAAAAACTCATCCACCTTGGAAGTATATGAAGCCGATGGCAAATCAATGTACCTGAAGTCCTCCCAAAGTGTCGGCACTGGGGCACACCACTCATGCAGCTCGAGGTTCGTTTCAGCGGCGACAAGGCGCACTGCCGCAGATTTCCCAGATCCGGAGGGACCCGTGATCAGCATGATCCTGGAAGCACCGGGTTTTTCACTATTTGATATCCATTTTCGGATAGAATCTAACTTTTTCTTAGCTACGACTATGTCTGCCTCTGATCTGGAAGGGATTTTCGTCAGATGAAGGTTCTTGAAAATGAATACCATCAAAGGAAATAGCAAGGGCTCACGGAATGATCATGGCTCACCTTGGCGCATGCTTTATGAACCACAAATGCGCATGGACTCGAGGGATGTCGCCTTCCATAAACCCGCCTGCGGCTGTGCCTTGTGACATTGCCACTCCGCCCGGATCAACTCGTTGCAGAGTACTGGTCCTGGGTCTAAAAGCTTCCCCAAAGCGCAAGAACCGGATGACGTTCTCTCTCCCTGTCGGAAGTTGTTCTTAAGAGCGAATGATGCGTTCGGAGAGAACCATGATGTGTGGGGTTTCTCGGCAACGACATGGCGCGAGGCACATATGAACGGTTTAAAGTACGTTATTGTTGTCATATTTGCTCTCGAACGACGACACACTTATTCATTACCTTCTGTAGACTATTTATTAGACCACTGTACGAAGGTATTCGGCATAGCCGATCTTACACGACTCCAACTTCCAAAATGTAACAATCACCTGGTATCGTTTATCAAGGTTGATGGTC
>MDTA01203530.1_pt1 | contig 14224 bp, 15 predicted proteins | sample 811151 | NCBI WGS metagenome assembly MDTA01 (sample SAMN05326648, study PRJNA326480) | marine metagenome | isolation source: seawater | place: Indian Ocean: South | collected 2010 | reverse complement strand
CCGGCGAACCGACAGCCGATCGGCATTGCCGTTCCTGAGCGAAAATGAACTGGTAGTAGGGGGGCGAGACGATACGGTGCCAAGCCGCGTGCGGCGGTGGCTTCGCACGCGGGCCCTGCAGGAGATCAGCCCCCGCGCCAACGCCATGGGCGGAAAACTGGGCCGTAAACCCGCCCGTATTTCTATGCGCGATACACGATCCCGTTGGGGAAGTTGTTCGCGGGAGGGAAATCTGAACTTTTCGTGGCGACTAGTGATGGCCCCTGAAAACGTGCTGAACTACGTCGTCGCGCATGAGGTAGCACATCTGCGGGAACTCAATCACAGCGACAGGTTCTGGGCTTTAGTCGACACTCTCTGCCCAGATGTGGGTCAAGCCCGCGGCTGGCTGCGCGCCAACGGAGCAGAACTGCACCGCTACGGCCGGGAACGCTGAGAGAGAAGCCTGTTATGGTGCGACTGGCGCTTCCGTCCCTTCTACCTGGATGCGATAGCCCGACCGAATGTTCGGCAGATAATCGGAAATCGCGCGGTGATGGACACAACGATTGTCCCAGAAAGCGACCGAATGCGGCTCCCATCGGAAACGTGTGCTCCACTCGGGGCGCATCTGATGGCTGTACAGGAATTCAAGGATCGCTTTACTCTCCTCGCGCGAGACTTCATTGATGTGTGAAGTGAAAGCCTCGTTCACGTAAAGAAGCTTTCTCCCACTCTCTGGATGACGGACGACCACCGGATGATCTGCTTCCGGCGTGCCGGCGCCGAATTGTCGCGTGCCGTCGTGATGTGCCGTCAGCCCATCAAGATAACTTTTCATGTTATCGGACAGCGCATCATACGCCGCGTACATGCTGGCAAAGCCGGTATCGCCCCCGCCGTCGGGCGGCAGGGTGTGTAGGTAAAGCACGCTGGCAAGCGGCGGAACGGGAGCGCAGGATTGGTCCGTGTGCCAGACATTGCCTGATACGCGCGGCGTGTCACCGTCGGCATGGAACTTGCGGACCCGTAGATCGTTAGTCGACTGGCTGTTGGTTCTCTTGCCGACATGCTGTCCAAGCGTGCCAAAGTATTCGCCAAAACGGGCATGATCGTCGAAGCTTATTTCCTGATCGCGGAAAAACAGCACCATGTGATCGGTGAACGCGCGGCGGATCTCCGTCAATTCTAGGTCGGAAAGCGGTTTGCTCAGATCGATATTGCCGATCTCCGCCCCGATCGTAGGTGAATAAGGTTTAACGGTGATCGCCTGATAGGTGGCGCCGGGCCCTGCTCCGTCCATCGTTTCCTCCCGCGATGCATATTTCCACAATTTAGTGTATCAGAAAGTGAAAAGCCTTGTCTAAACGCCAATATTTTTCAGGATATTGCGGAATACGGGCTGTTCGGGATTGAATATTTCCCGGGCAACCTGGAAATGGTTCAGGTCTTCCAGAATAAAAGTATCGACACTGTGCCCTGCCGCCTCCCAGGCAGCGGCGAATGCTCGGCTCTGGCGCTGGAATTCATCCAGTTCGCCAGTCCCCCACGCCATTGTCAGGGGCGGACCGTAAGACGGGATGTGGCGGATCGAACTGTTTCGCGCTGCCGCCTTTTCGGTGAGATCCAGATAGGTATTGCGGTGGCTGAACCTGACCGGTTCAAGTTCGTACATGCCGCTGCACGGTGCGGCGCTCTTGATGATATCCGCCGGCAAGCCGTAAACGCCCTCCCAGTCGGTGACCTGCATCATGCCGCAGATGTGCCCGCCCGAAGAATGCCCGATACTGTGGATCTGATTGCGGTCCCAGCCATAGGTATCCGCATTGTGCCAGGCCCAGGCGATCGCAGCCCGGTTCTGGCGAACGATCTCGTCCAGCGACACCGTCGGCGCCAGGGCGAAATCCAGCACCAACACATTGATACCGGCCGCGACCAGCCCCGGTGCGACATAGGAGCATTGATCCTTGTTCGACCGTGTCCAAGCACCACCATGATGATAGATCGCCACCGGCGCGCCCTTTTGCGACACCGGAAACACATCTAGACGTTCCAAGACCGTCGGGCCGTAGGATACGCCGGCGATCACTTCCAGTTCTTCCCGGATTTTCGCGCTGTCGGCGGCGTTCTGTTCCATCAGTTCGCCAACATTCGGTACCAAAGAAGACTGGTCATAGTTACGGTCTAATTCTTCCTGGGTAAAATTTCCCCAAACAATCTCGTTCATGACTTAGTTTCCCTGTTTTGCGGAATTTGGGTATTTTTTCAGCACTGCGCAACCGGCGGCGCAGTATCCCGCGCCCGCTTTTCGAACCAGGCGTTCAGGAATACGCCGGAAAACACCACCGTTCCGCCGATCCAGATCCAGATACCAGGTAGTTCGGAAAAGAACAGCCAACCGGCGAGACCCGCAAACACCAACTTGGTGAAATCAACGGGCAGCACCACAGTAGCGTCAGTTTCCCGGAACGCCTGAGCCAGACATACCTGTGTCATAGTGCCGAAAAACGCAATCAGCGCGATAACGGCGAATTGATGTGTGTTAGGCCACTGCCAGTAGAAAGCAGCGGCAACCAGACAGAAGGGTAGTTGCAGCAACGACGCGTACATCGCGATGGTGATAGGATTATCCTGCCGTGACAGCACTTTGATCACCACCAGCGCCATCGCCCAAGTAGACGACGACAGTAACAACAGGAGCGACCCGAAGCTGATGTCAACCGCCCAAGGGCGCAGAATGATCATCGCCCCTGCAAGTCCGACGGCCAGCGCTACATACCGGGAACGCGTTACCCGTTCGCCGAGGATCAGGATCGCGCCAACAGTGGCCAGCAGCGGTGCCGTAAACGTCAACGCAACGACCTTCGCCAGTGGCTCCATAGTCAGCGCCATGAAATAGGCCAACATCGCAATTACATTGAAGAATGCCCGCAATCCGTGCAGGGACAATTGCGAAGTGCGGAAAGGATTACGGCCGGGCCGGAGCAGGATCGGCATCAGTAGGCAGACGCCAATGGAATGCCTGAAAAAGGCAATAACAAAGGGATGAATATCGTCTGCGATCTGCCGAATCGACACATTCATCCCGACCACGCCTAGCGCCGAGATCATCATGAAAATCACACCTCGAATAGGAGGTGGCACGGCGTTGTAGGCAGCCATAATCGGGACCGGAAGGGACAGCATAGGCATTTCCAATATGAAACACACCCTGTTACCACGAAAACAGTGTGCTACGGCCCAGGATTACGCGACAACAGGAGAACAATAGTTAATCTCTAAATATAGTTTTTGAGATACGCGGGCATTTAGGCGCGGTGCTGCCGGCCTGATCCTCTAAAACAACCCCTTGCGGATAAGGTTCGCCGCAGCGACCATCAGAAACAGAAATACAAATTTCCGGAACAAATCTTCCGACAGCCGGCTGCGAAGGCGTTGACCGGTTGCCATTCCGGCGAAGGCAGGGATCAGACTGGCCGCAGACACCAGAGCGAGGTCCTTTCCGAGGGCGCCCTTTTCCAGCAGCGCAATGACCAGCATCGACGCGCTTATCAGAAAGGTCAGTGCAATGGCGCGGAGAAAGCTGTCCTTGTCCAGTCCCCGCGCCTGCAGATACAGCGCGATGGGAATACCAACGGAGCCTGTAGTGCCGGTAAGCAGACCCGACAGAAGCCCGAGCGGTGGGGCCGCCCAAGGCGCGGCAGCATCTGAAACCCGGATGGCAAAACCGGTGGCGTTGATGGCGACATAGACGATGACCACGACGCCTAGTGTGGTCGTCAGAATATCAGGATCGACCATGAACAGGATCTGCGCACCAATGACCGTTCCGACGACCGAACACAGATTTATCACCCAGTATCTCCGAAGCATTTCGAGCACGCGGCCGCCACAAAATGCCTGATAGATATTGGTGGCGACGATGGGAATCGCTATCAGCGCAATGGCCAGACGCAAATCCGCAACCGCGCCGATAATGGACAGGGCTGTCAGCGGCAGTCCGAGGCCGATAATACCTTTCACTACGCCTGCCATAAGCAGCGCGATCATGACAGTTATGACAAGAACGTGATCCAGAACGAAATTCCATCCAAAGCCCGCTTTCCCGTTCTTAAGTGAAGATCAAGAAAATAGTAATCCGGTTACCCCAAAATATTTCTGGAAATCGAAACCCGCCCAACCGAGATTTTGGCACACGAGTTTCGTTAAGAGTTGTTCGAATGCTCCTATACCGGACGAAATACAACGCATTAAATTTTCAAAACGAAGTCGTTTCGGTAGCGTTGGCCCGCAACTAGTCCTCTGAAATACTGATACCTGGCCCCGACGTCGAGGACATGGATATCGCCCTTGACGGGAACTGTCGGGCCTTGGCCCTAACCACTATCGCCAGAGGGGCGGACTTGGTTAGGTATGCCGCAGTTTGAGAGACCTATCCGGACTGAACATGTAACAGGCCACCTCTTGCATGGTCTTGTTATTGCTGCGGCGCTCGATAGGATCGGTTTCAGCCCACAAATTTGCCGGAATCGTCAGGGGTCGTTCAGCTCCCCATCGCAGATATTCTGATGGCTTAGGACTTAATAGATTTCTAACACTTCAAAGAAAGTGAACTTTCCTCCTCACATAAAGGAGTAACGAAAGCCGGTGTAGGAAATCTTAACCTGATTGGTAAACGAGCGGTTATAGAACAGCGAGAATATTTAAGCGTTAATAATAGAACCGCGCTCGATAACGAAAGTACGGTCAAGCAACTCCTTGATATGCTTGTCGTTGGACTCAGCGACAAGCACGGATTCACCCTCCTCCTTTAGATTGGCCATAATCTCGACCATCCGCTGCGCGAAAACCGGGGCGATACCCTCGGACGGCTCGTCCAGCATCAACAGCTTGGTGCCGACCATCAGTGCTCGGGCGAACGCAACGAATTTCTGCTGACCGCCCGAAAGCTCGGTCGCCCCGCGATTCCGGAACTCCTCGACCTCTGGCATCAGCTTATAAATCCAGGCCAGCCGTTCTTCCGCACCCTCAATCCTCGTCGTCCACGTTGGCAAAAGGATATTTTCCTCAGCAGTCAATTGAGGTACGAGGCGCCGATCCTCTGGCATGAACCCAATACCGACATGAGCGCGATGGTGAGCAGGAGCTTCCCGGAGATTTTCGCCGTTAAATTCCATACCGCCGGTTTTAGCTTCAAGCGCGCCCATTACGGCCCGCATAAAGGTGGTCTTGCCAGCTCCATTACGACCAATAAGCCCGCACATTGTGCCCGACGGCACTTCTAGAGAGACACCTCGCAAAATGGGTGTAGCGCCAATATTTACGTCTATGCCCTGCACATTAAGCATGCGCGCCTCCCTCGAGATGTGCTGGGTGATATTCTTGACCGATGACGAACTCGCGAACCTTTTCATCAACCATCGCTTCCGCTGTCGGCGCATCGCAAATTATTTCACCTTGATAAAAAGCCCAAACCCTATCAACGAAACGCTCGACGATTTCCATGTCGTGTTCAATGAACATAACGGTAGTATCCTCCTGCCGGAGAGCCTCCATGATAATGTCCATCAGGTCGAATTTTTCCTCCACGCTGATACCGCTGGTCGGCTCATCGAGCATGATTAGCTTCGGATTGCGGACCGTCGCCATGGCGATATCCAGCAACTTGCGAACGCCCTGGGGTAGTGCCGAGGCCGCGACGTCGCGGTAATCCTCGATCTGGTACCGTTTCAAATGGGCATCGACGCGGGCGGCACGCTCGTCAGTGTGGATCGGCGTGAACAGACCGAGTCCCGACCGTTCTGCAATGCCGTAGGCCACAAGCATATTGTCGAAAATAGACTCCGACAGAAACACCTGCGGCACCTGGAAAGACCGGCACAAGCCACGCTTAGTGACGTCGCGCGGATGCAGCCCTACGACGCTTTTGCCGAGGAACTCGATCCGGCCACCGGAAGGCGGCAGATAGCCTGTTACCATGTTTACGAACGTCGTCTTGCCGGCGCCGTTGGCGCCGATAATGCCGATCGTTTCGCCTTCATCGACGGTAACGTTGATGTTATGTGCGGCCACGACCCCGCCGAAATTTTTCTCGAGATCGAAGACTTCAAGTACGCGAGCCATTTACCTACTCCCCTGCCGGGGCGTCGCCGGACTTGGCCGCTGCAAGCGCCCGCCGGTTACGCCACTCGCTGCGGATGGACCACAGCCCATCCGGCAGGAACATGATGATTAGCAGCAACGATCCTCCGAGAATCAGCTGCCAGATTTCCGGTGCAAATTCAAAGGCGTAGGTCCGTAACAACTCGTATACCAGCGCCCCGATGAACGTGGCGCCAACATTGCCGGTACCCGCAAGGATGGTGATAAAGACGAAATCGCCGGACACGGTCCAGTACACCATTGAGTCCGGATCGACGTGGCCAACCGTCAACGCCATTATCACGCCCCCCATACCGGCAAGAACACCGGAGAGGACGTATTTGATGTGGATCGCCTTCTCGGCGGAATAACCAAGATACTCGACGCGAATTTCGTTTTCGCGAACCGCCATGGTCATCAGACCAAGGGTCGATTTCAGGTACCAATGAGATCCGACCGCTGCGATGTAGGCGAAGATAACTGCGAAGATAAACAGTGTCGGCCGATAGGAATCGTCAGACGGCACAAAGCCGAAGAAGCTCACCTGATTGATGCCTATACCGTCGGTGGACCCGAGTGCTTCCACCTTGGCGAGAACGCCATAGAGAATCATCGAGAACGCCATATTCAGCAGAGCGAAAAAAATCGCCCGGTACTGGCGTAGGAGAAAGCCGAGAACAAGCGCCAACAGGCCCGCCGTCGCGCAGCCACCGATAAGCAGCAGGATGATGTCGTTCACCCCGATGATCTGCAGCATCGCCACCGTGTAGGCGCCGAAACCGAAGAACAACGCATGACCGAAAGATACCAGTCCCGTCCGCCAGAGAACCAGCAACCCGATCGCCACACAGCCGCGTGACAACGACTGCAGGCCTATGCTCCGCATCCATTCTTCGAGCAGAAAATTAAGGGCAAATAGCGCAACCAGACCGATCGTCAGGCCCCAGAAGGTTTTATCGAACAAACGCGTCATATCTTCCTCGCCTGGATTGGGGCGAACAGACCTTCGGGCCGGAAGATCAGCACCAAGGCCATGATCGCATAGATCACGAAAAGTTCGAGTTCAGGATAAAGATGCACAGCTGCGGCGCGCGACAGACCAACGACTATAGCCCCGATCAGGGCCCCAGGGATCGACCCCATGCCCCCGATCACGACCACAGCGAATGCCAGCACAATCACCTCTACGCCAATGCCCGGCTGAACCGAGATAATCGGGGCGTGGTATGCACCGCCGAGAGCGCCGAGGAACGTACCGATCATGAAAGTGATCAGGAATATCTTCGTAACGTTGATGCCCATCGCCATCGAGACTTCACGGTCGAAGATGACGGCAAGGAGCACTTTGCCGAATTGCGTGCGGTTCAGACCGTACCAAAGGACGAATGCGACGAGGAACGACAACCCGATCATCGTGAAGGTGTAGTTGTCGAAAATCAGCCCGGTGATCTCGCTGCTACCCATCAGCTCCAGTGGGCGGAAGGCAAGGTAGGGATCCGTTCCCCAGATCAGCAGGATCACGTCTTCCAGCACCAAGAACCCAGCAAAGGTCGCCAGCACCACGATATGCTCATCCCGCGTATAGAGAAACTTCAGCAATCCACGTTCGATCAGAACCCCCAAGACTATACCGAGAAAAACCGATCCGATCAGAATCACCGCGAGACTGAGCGCTAGCAGTTCAAAAGCCCCGCCCTCAGCATCGTTAATCCAAAGACCGATCAGATACGCGGTCAAATAGGCACCAAACGAATAGAAAGCCCCGTGGGTAACGTTCAGGACTTTCTGAACGCCGAATATGACGGTGAGGCCCACTGCCACCAGAAACAGGTAAGAGGAGTAGACCAGGCCATCTACAAGGATGACCAGTAAAAGTTCGAAATCCAACGTAGATCCCCTGTCAGGAGTCGCAGCGTCTCTGATGGACACTTTGTAGTGCGAGGATTGTCAAAAAGTACCGGGGGACGTCAACCGCCCCCCGGACCAATTAACGCCTGTTCAGCACTTGGCGCCTTTCATGCCGCCTTCGAGCCACTCGATGGATCCGACGCCGTCCGGCGGGTTCACGCACTCAGCCGGGAACACGACAACGTCTTTTACAACAACTTCGCCGCGTTTTTCGTCCCAGGCAGTTACGCCCCAGCGGTCGTCGGTGATGGCCTGATGACCCTTGGATAGGCCCATCTTAACGTTGCCAACGAATGTCGGGAACGTCGCCCCCCGGAGCGCGGCGATCACCTGATCGGTGCTCGGAAATTTACCGGCTGCCTTGGCTGCCTTATCATAGGCGTACTTGGCCGCCAGAAAACCCTGCGCATACTGGTACGCAGGCTGCGACGGCGGCGAACCGTATGCTTTCCGGTATTCCTTCTGGAACCACTGGTTCAGCGGAGTTTGGTCGTCGACGACATACATGCCGTACGGACCGCGCGTGCCAGCCATGATTCCCTGCGGGAATTTCTTACCGAGGCGATAGGCCACCGTTTCGCCGACCGTCAGGACGAACGCCTTGCGCTTGAACAAGCCACGGGCAGATGCCTGGCCGATAAAGGCCTCAAGATCGCCACCCCAGAAGCTGGAATGCACAATGTTCTCGCGCGACCGCGACAGCGCCGAAATTTCGGTGCCGTACTGGCCGGAGAACAGCTTCGGGAACTGCGGCTTGGTAGACGCCTTGGCGGCCGGAATCAGCGTTTTCATCGCCAGTTCGAAGTCACGCCATGAATCCTGGCCCCAGGCATAGTTCTGGTTGATGCCGGCAAAGCCCTTAACCTTGTCCTTCATCTTGGCCGCAAGGTAGCGCGCCGCCGAGACGTTGTTGGCGGTCGCGTGATTGATAGTCCGGAAGACGTATTTCGGATCCTTGTTGATTTCCTCAAACACCCGCGGCGTGCCGCAGACGGTCTGGATGGTCAGAACTTTGAGTTCCTCGGCAACCTTCGTAGTAGCAGCGCAGGTGCCCGAGGAAATAATGCCTATGATTGCATCCACATTGTCCTTCTGGACCTTGTTACGCAGCTCAGTGACCTGCTTAGTTCCGCCACCGGCCTCATCGTAGACCAGCAGTTCGATCTGGCGGCCAGCTAGCCCGCTATTGTTGTAAGGAGCGGGCAGTTCGCCGTTGTTGATGCCGCGCACGATCAGTTCGGCGCCTTTTTTGGCGGGAATGCCGAAGGCAGGCGCCGCAGCGCCCGTCAGGAACGACGGCGTACCGATTTTAACAGTCTGTGCCAAGGCGGTACCGCCGCCGAGCGCGACAGCGCCAGCCACAGCCGCGCCAACTAAGCGCAGGGTGGTTTTCGTTGTACCGAGTGTCATAAGAGACCTCCCAATGGTGAATTGATATATTTTACTCTTGGCCGGTCAGCCTTTTGGCTGATGCGCAACAAACATTATAGAAATCGGAGCAAAGGTCCACCCTAAAGCGGCGAGGTTTTTCCTGCTTAGAGGTACTAAAATTGCATCCGAATGGCGAGAACGAAAGAAATTTGCGCGGCTGGCGGTATTACCCATCCAGATGATAAAAAACATCTCAGACACTTGACACACCAACACACCGCCGGGGACGAAAGCCGGCGGAGGAACGGCTAACCAGATAGAGCCGTCGCCAGGGGCTTTACGTCTTCTAGCATGTCGAATTCGGACACCAACCCTACGATCCGGTCAATACGGCTGTCATCCGCACCGCCGAATTCCGCACATTCACGGAACTTGCCGGCGACATCATCAAAATCCATTGGATCCGTAGTGCTGCCCCGCGCATGATCTGCTCTGCCGGATACCGTCCGGCCGTCCGATAGCCTGATATCCACAAACGTCGTTACATTCGTGAAGCCGGCGTCCGCCGTTTCGTAGGCGGTGTAGTCAATCCTGCGCATCATTTTCACGGTATCTGGCCGCCGCAGCATCTCGATCGTAAATTCGCTAAGCCCGGCGCGCCGGTGCACGGCGATCACGGCGATCACGGCGAGCGTGAACTCCATGGAGAATTTCGCCTGCATCGAATCCTGCGGATCATGGTGCTGCAGGGTTTTCCAGACCCGTTCATTCGTCCGAACGCCAATACGCTCGATATCCGCGGGCCGGATATCGTTGTCCTGCAGCAAAGCAAGCAAGCAACCTGCCCCGGGATGCGTAAGGGCGCCGTTCGGATGGGGCTTGATCCACACACCCGGGTTTTCGAACACGCAGGGATTTGCCAACCGGTCGACGATCCGGTCGGCATCAGCTGCGCCGGCCGCGGTAGATGTCGCCCGCGCCGGGATGCCGCGCGACACCGTCGTTACCACCGACGTCGGGTCGCACAAGCTGCTGGTCGGTCAGGGCTGGACCACATACGCGCCGAAAGGCGTGCTGATGTCGAACGGCCTCTCATCAATGGGCTATTCGGTGCCAGCCGCCTTGACTGCAAAAATACTGATGCCGGACCGCGAGGTGATGTGTTTTACCGGCGATGGCGGCCTTGCGATGGTACAGGGCGAACTACGCCTCGCGTCCAGCCTAAGGCTGGGTCTGAAAATCGTCGTGTTCTGTGACAACAGCCTGAACCGGATCGAACTGAAACAGATGGCGCGTCAGTATCCGTCATCGGGTACGGTGATCGATGAAACGGACATGATCAAACTGGCTGAATCGATGGACTGTGACGCTGCATCTACCGACAACGCCGCGGATCTGGAACGCATCCTGTCGGCGCCCCAACGGCCCGACAAGCCACTGCTAATCGCCGCGCAGATCGATCCCGCGCAATACGCCGCACAGTTCTAAGGGATCAAGCGAGTTTCCACTCGTCCCGGAGCCTCGGGGAGGGGTTACTACTTAGTATGCGCCCGCATTCGGTCAGATGCGCCGTCGGCGAAGCCCCAGTCGTCACCCTGGAGCTCTGGCGGGCGTTCCCAGTCTTCGGGCATGCCGACTTTATAGCTGTCGTCTACCTGCTGCACCTCGGCCGTATATTCAATGACATATCCGTTGGGATCGACGAAATAGGCGAAGATATTGTTTCCGGGTCCATGACGCCCGACCCCCCATTCGGTGGGATAACCGGTCTGTTTCATACGCCCGGCGCCGTACATTAGCGCATTGTGGCTGGGCATCTCGAACGCCACATGGTTCAGGGTCGAGCTGTCGATCGTCGTATAGGCGATCGCATGATGATCGCTGCTGCATCGGATGAAATCCATGTAGCCGGTCCGGTCACTGAGCTTGAATCCCAGCAGGTCGATGAACTGACTGCTCTGCGCTTCACGGTCGGGCGAATTCAGCACCACATGGCTGATCTTTACAGGACGGTCCTTCGCCGCCGGTTTTTCTGCGTGTTCGGTGATATCGCTCGAAATTTGGTAGTCCCGGCCATGCAGATCATGAAAGACGAAACCATATCCGCCCGCGGGTCCGCCTAGCTCTTCCGGCGCCTCAACCGAAGCGCCGAGACCCTTCGCCCTGCCGTAAAGACCGTCCACTGCAATCTTATTATCGGCCGCAAGATTAACGGCTATCAGTTTCTTCTCGCCACCTTCGCGTAATACAAGGGCGTGATGAGCGGTGCCGGTGCCGCGCAAATAGACGGCATCTCTGTCGGCTGCCGCGACCTCCAATCCCCAGTTTTCTTCATAGAATTTGGTCGCCAACTTCAGGTCGGGAACCTGAAACTCTACGCTGCGGAGGCCGGTTACTTTGGGGTCGCCCATTATTTTCTCCTTTTCGCCGTTCAGCTTCTTTTCAATCGTAGAATTTTGCGTGACAAAAGGGAAAGGCAATCAGACGCATCAAACTAAAGGGATGATCCAATGAAGATCTGCAGATTTGACAATGACCGTCTGGGTGTCATCGTCGACGGCATGGTTCGCGACGTAACTGCGGCACAAGATGAAATCCGTGCCGCGCACCCCTATGACGCGAAATCTGATGCCATCATCGCTGCACTGCCGGAATGGCGCAGCAGGCTGGAAGACATGGCTGTAGATGCCTCGCCAATCACGCTGGAAAGTGTGAATCTACTGCCGCCGGTCGCCCGGCCGGGCAAACTGATGGCCGCACCCGTTAATTACAAGGCGCATATCGACGAAGCGCAGGCCGACCCCGGCATTAGGCACATCGAACGCACCACCAAGATCAGGGAAGCTGGTATCTTTCTGAAATCCAACACTGCCCTGATTGGCGCAGGCGGCACGATTCCCATTCGGTTCCCGGACCGCCGCAACGATCACGAGTTCGAATTCGTCATCGTCATCGGCAAGGAGTGCAGCCGCGTCAAACAGGCGGATGCTCTCGACGTGATCGCTGGGTACACGCTCGGACTCGATATGACTGTACGAGGCCCGGAAGATCGCAGCGCGCGCAAATCCTGCGATGGGTATGCGGTCTTGGGTCCCTGGTTCGTGACCGCCGACGAGATCGCCGATCCCGACGACGTGTCGTTTCACGGCGCGGTCAACGGCGACATCAAGCAGGATGCCAATACAAAAGATCAGGTCCTTAGCATCCGTGAACTGATCGAATACGCGTCCGAATACTACACGCTCTACCCGGGTGACGTAATGTACACGGGTTCACCTGAAGGCGTCAGCGAGGTAAAGGCCGGCGACGAACTGCATTTCGTCTGCGACCAGGTCGGCGAATTCAGGATCGGCGTCGGCTCCTAAAGCTTCGGATCGGGGCTGCCGTGACCAAGTAGCACGTTGCCGTAAAACCCGGTCTGCAAGACCGGGCACCAGGTTCTGCGCCTTTGCAACAAGTTCGGTTTCGAGCGCCGCCTTGTCGGCGAGGTTTGTCGCCTCCTCAGGCATCCGTCGTCGCGTCGGCCGGGAAATACTTGGCGAGCCAGTCGCTGATGATGTTGATCACGCGGGTATTGGACTCCGCCATCATGAAATGATCCGTATCCGCCGTCAGATGCAGGTCGGCTGGCTGTCCGGCCCGCTTGAACATTTCGACCGATTGTTCGGTCGGCGTGACCGAATCCACAGAACTGTGCAGCAGCAGAACGGGTCGCGGCGCGATATGGGCGATTACGTCCTCGGCGGTGAATTCCATCATCCCCTGCGCTGTATCGGCGGTGAACTGCTGTACCGACCCCGACGGCATGTTGACCCGGAGATGTTCGGGGATGGGGACAATTTCGTAGCGATCGACGAAAAGCGGCTCGCCGGTTTCTTCCCGATGCTTTTTCCCTCTCTCGAGCATGTCGGTGAATTTTTTCCACGCCTCTTTGCCCGGATGTTGTCCGCGAAACTTGCGTTCGCCGTTACCCCAGCCGCCGGACGAGATCACCGCGGCGACCCGGTCGTCCACGCCGCCGGTATAGACGGCAACCGCCGCCCCAAAGCTGGAGCCCACAACCGCGATCCTATCGGGATCGACTTCGGGCCGCGACTGCATGAAGGTGATAGCCGACCGGGTGTCCGCCACCTGGTCGAGGCACAACAGATGGCCGAACAGGCCGTCGCTGTCGCCGCAACCGCGCATATCGAAACGCAGCACGACGTACCCCCAGTTCATAAACATGTTCGACGGGCCGGTGACATTTTCGGCATCCTTGCGGCTTCCAAACCCGTGAAGCACGAGGACGGCGGGACGGCGCTCACCGTCGATCATATCGTCTGGCCGATGTACGACGCCCGAAATATTCAGGTCGCCGGATTTGAATGTGACTTTTTGTTCCAAAGGAGCCTCCGCCGCGTTCCGTCCATTATACGCCGGACGCCCTAACAGCGGCAACGCTGGACCCCGAAACGCCTCGTTGTTAATGGTTGCCCATGAGTAATTCCGACCGAATTATTACCGATCGGACACTGACGGATTTCGCTCGCGACCTTTTTTCCGCCGCCGGCGTGCCACCGGAAGACGCCGCCTTGATTGCTCGGGTTCTTGTCTGGTCGAACCTGCGCGGTGTGGACTCGCACGGCGTGTTGCGTATTCCGGGATATCTGGAGCGCGTCAGAAAAGGTATAAACAACCCGACGCCAAACATCCGGACAATTACCGACCTGCCCGCCGCCGCAGTTCTGGAAGGAGACGGTGCCTTCGGCCAAGTGGCGTTGGCGCGGGCGGCGGAAATCGCAACCGCAAAAGCCACGGATGCCGGCATCGGCCTTTGCCTGAT
>MDTA01220979.1_pt1 | contig 14225 bp, 19 predicted proteins | sample 811151 | NCBI WGS metagenome assembly MDTA01 (sample SAMN05326648, study PRJNA326480) | marine metagenome | isolation source: seawater | place: Indian Ocean: South | collected 2010 | reverse complement strand
TCTTTGATGTTCTTTCATCCAAATACAAGTTAGGAAGAGTAAGAGTTTTATTAAAAGAACCAAGATCAACATTAAGTTGGCACAGAGATCCAGAACCAAGACTACATATACCGATTTATACAAATCCAGGAGCAATAATGGTTATTGATAAAACGGCTGAACACATGCCTGCAGATGGGTCTGTCTGGATAACGAACAATTTAAAATATCATAATGCATTCAATGGTGGTGAAGAAAATAGAGTTCATCTCGTAGCTTGTGTTTTAGACTATAAATTTAATTAAATTAAATATATTATATTTACTTGAGAAAAATTTTTATTGCATCAGATCACGCTGGATATAATCTTAAAAATAGCGTAATTAAAAAATTTTCAAATAAAGTAAATATTATAGACCTAGGGCCTAAAGACACGAGGTCAGTTGATTATCCAGATTTTGCAAAAAAACTATCAAAAAAAGTAATTTCATCTAAAGGTAGTTTTGGAGTGTTGATTTGTGGATCTGGTACTGGAATGGCAATTGTGGCAAATAAAGTAAAGAATATCAGAGCAGCTATGTGTTATAGTGCTAAAAATACACAATTATCAAGATTGCATAATAATGCAAATATCATTACATTAGGTGCAAGATTAATAAATAAAAATAAAGCTTATAAATTTATAAATATATTTATTAAAACTAAATTTGAAGGCGGAAGACACAAAAGAAGATTAAAGAAATTTTATTAGGAGTTATTTATGTCAAGTGAAGGTAATTATTCAGATTTATCATTTAAAAATTTTTTTGAAACAAAATTATCAGATATAGATCCAGAAATTAATAAAGCAATAAACGATGAACTTATTAGACAACAAAATCATATAGAACTTATTGCGTCTGAAAATATTGTATCTCAAGCTGTTTTAGAAGCTCAAGGTTCTGTGCTTACAAACAAATATGCTGAAGGGTACCCTGGAAAAAGATATTATAATGGTTGTGAGCATGTGGATGTAGCTGAAAGTTTAGCAATCGATAGATTAAAAAAACTTTTTGATTGTAAATTTGCAAATGCACAACCTCATTCTGGAGCACAAGCTAATGGAGCTGTATTTTTAGCTTTGTTAAAACCAGGTGATACTATTATGGGTTTGAGTTTAAATTCTGGTGGACATTTGACACATGGATCTAAAGCTGCGGTTTCTGGAAAATGGTTCAATGCAATAGCTTATGAAGTTGATAAAAAAACTGAATTATTAAATTATAATGAAATTGAAAAACTAGCTTTAGAGCACAAACCAAAATTGATTATTGCTGGTGGAAGCGCATATTCTAGAGTAATTGATTTTAAAAAATTCAGAGAAATATCTGATAAAGTTGGTGCCTACTTTATGGTAGATATGGCTCATTTTTCTGGATTAGTTGCTGGAAAAGGATATCCTAATCCTGTTGAGCATGCTGATGTAGTAACTTCTACTACTCACAAAGTTTTTAGAAGTGCTAGAGGAGGTATAATTTTAACTAATAGAGAAGATCTATCGAAAAAATTCAATTCGGCTGTTTTTCCTGGTTACCAAGGTGGACCCTTAATGCACATAATAGCTGCTAAAGCAGTTGGTTTTTTAGAGGCTCTTAAGCCTGAGTTTAGAGAATACATCAGTTCAGTTTTAGCAAACGCGAAGATTTTAGCAGAAACACTAAAAAACAATGGTTTTAAAATTTATTCTGGTGGAACAGATACTCACCTGATGTTAGTTGACTTAAGACCATTTAATGTAAAAGGTAACCTGGCATCCGATAGTCTTTCTAGAGCAAATATAACTTGCAACAAAAATGGAATTCCATTTGACACTGAGAGTCCGATGGTTACCTCTGGTATAAGATTGGGGTCCCAAGCTGCAACCACTAGAGGTTTTGGTTTAAAAGAATTTGAAAAAATAGGTAATTTAATAACTAAAACAATTAAGGGACTTTCAGAAAACCCAACCGACAATTCTAAAATTGAAAAGGAAGTTAGAAATGAAGTTGTTGATTTATGCTCGAAGTTCCCAATTTATAAACATTTAAGATAAATTCTTAAATAATAATATGATATGTCCTATTTGTAAAAAAGGCGAAACTTCTGTCGTTGACTCAAGACCAACAGAAGATGGAGCTACTATAAGAAGGAGAAGATTGTGTAGTTGTGGTGAAAGATTTACCACTTTTGAAAGAGTACAATTTAGGGAATTATTTGTAGTAAAAAAAAATGGTAGGAAATCGCCATTTGATAGAGAAAAATTATCAAAATCAGTTTATATAGCACTTAAAAAACGACCAATAGATACTGATACAGTTGAAAAATTTTTAACTAAAGTTTCAAGATCTTTGGAAGAACTTGGACAAAGTGAAATCTCATCATCCACAATAGGAACTATGGTTATGGAAGGACTTAAGGAATTAGATCCAGTGGCATATGTTAGATTTGCATCTGTTTATAGAAATTTCAGGGAAGAAAAAGATTTTATTCAATTTGTCGATAAGATTGATGTCTTTAAAAAAAGATAAATTTTCAAAATTAGATAGGTTTTATATGAACTTAGCTAAAAACTTATCTAAACAAAATGAAGGCATAACAGATGAAAATCCATCTGTAGGTTGTGTAATTGTTAAAAATAAGCAAATTATATCTTATGGTGTTACCAATGAAACTGGAAGACCACATGCCGAAACAGTAGCAATTAATAGATCTAAACAAAGTATAAAAGGATCAACGGTTTATGTTACCTTAGAACCTTGTTCGCATTATGGAAAAACACACCCTTGTACAAAATCTTTATCAAGATCAAAAGTAAATAAAGTTATTTACTCTATTGAAGACCCTGATGAAAGAACAAATAATAAAGCAAAAAGTTATTTTAGATCAAAGAATATTAAAATTTTGTCAGGGTTAATGAGTAATGAAATTAAACAAATTTATAACAAATACATTTATTCAAAAAAAACAAAATTACCATATGTTATAGGTAAAATTGCGTGTACAAAAAACTACAATATATTTTATAATAATACTAAAATTACAAATAGCTATTCTCAAGCCGTATCTCATTTGCTGAGATTCAAGAATCAAGCAATAGTCACATCGTATAAAACAATTAATACAGATAACCCAGAACTCACATGTCGACTTAATGGATTAAAAAAATTTTCACCAATTATAATTATAATCGACAGAAAATTAAAAGTTAATTTAAATAAAAGATTATTTAAAAATAAAAAAAACAATCGAGTTATAATTTTTCATAATTCTGATAATTTAAAAAAAATTATAAAAATAAAAAAAAAAGGCGTTAAACTCTTTAAGATGAAAAATAAAGTAAATGAAAACCATTTTTTGAAAGATATACTTAAAAAGATTTATTCAATTAACATTTATTCATTAATAGTCGAGTGTGGAAAAGTTCTAACAGAGGAATTTTTAAAAAAAAAATTATTTAATGAATTTTATTTGTTTAAAGGTAGCTATAACCAAGGATCATCAAAAAATAGTATTTTAAATATTGTTAAGAAATTAAATAAAAATTTTAATAAAAAAATGTTAGATACCTACTTAAAAAATGACAAAATAATAAAATATTATTAATATGTTTAATGGAATTATATATCAACAGGGTGTTTTAAAAAAAATAATTAAAAATAATAAAGGTTTTAATATATTTGTTTTTTCAAATTTAAATATATCAAAAAAAAATATAGGAATTTCAGTTTGCTGTGATGGTGTCTGCCTCACTGTTGTTTCTTTTAAAGATAAAATTTCTGAATTTTATTTATCAAAAGAAACATTAAGAAGATCTAATTTTAAAAATAAAAAAGCAGGTGATAAAATTAATTTAGAATTACCAATGAAATTTGGTCAAGATATATCTGGTCATATATGTCAAGGACATGTTGATGCTGTTGCAAAAGTTTCTAATATTAAAAAAAATAATAAATCGTTAATAATTTCTTTTACGTTAAATAAAAAGTTTAAAAATCAACTTATAGATAAAGCCTCTATTTTAATTAATGGCGTGTCATTAACCATTGCGAAAGTACTTGATAATGGCTTTAGTATATGGGTAATTCCACACACTTTAAAACTCACAAATTTATCATCATTGAAAATAAATGATATAGTTAATATCGAAATAGATATTCTATCTAAATATGTAAAAAAATATTTAAATGGCAAAAAATAGTTTTTCAAAAATTGAAAGTATAATTACGACTGCTAAAAAAGGTGGTATGTATATCCTGGTAGACGATGAGCATCGTGAAAATGAAGGGGATTTAGTATTTTGTGGCTCTGATGTAACAGCAAAGAAAATTAATTTTATGGCTAAACACGGCAGAGGTTTAATATGTTTAGCTTTAGATTCAGTACAAGCAAAAAAACTAGACTTAAATTTCATGGCTCCCGTTAATAAGTCACGTAATCAAACTGCCTTTACAGTATCTATAGAAGCAAAAAAAGGTGTAACAACTGGAATATCTGCTAAAGATAGAGCAAGAACAATTAAAGTCGCTACAAACCACAATGTTAAAAAAAAAGATATTGTATCACCAGGCCATGTCTTTCCAATTATTGCACGAGATGGTGGCGTTCTAGTAAGAGCTGGTCACACTGAAGCGTCAGTAGATATATCAAAATTAGCCAAAAAAAAAAATTCTGCAGTTATTTGTGAAATTATGAATGAAGATGGAACCATGGCCAAAGGAGAACAGTTAAAGCATTTTGCTATATTGCATAATTTACCCATTGGTAGAATTGATGATTTAATTTCCTACAGATTAAAAAAAGAAAAACTCATTAAATTTAAAAAAAAAACTAATATATACGTTAATCAAATTAAATATAAAATCCACGTGTTCGAAAATTTGCTAGATGGTTCTGAACATTTTGCGTTAATTAAAGGAAGTATTAAAAAAAAAACAATACCAAGGGTAAGAGTTATTTCCTCAAATGTTGTAGAAAATTATTTAATCAATCAAAAACTTCCTAACTCATTTAATAATACTCTTAAATATTTTAAAAAATTTAATAATTGCGTATTAATCTTTATTAGAGACACAAACTTAAAATCGGTATCTCAAACCTTAAAGGATTATAAAAAAATAAGCTATTATAAAAAAGGTGAAGATAAGTTGATAAAAAATTATGGAATAGGTGCGCAAATAATAAAAGCTTTACATATTAGAAATATGATATTAGTTACTAGATCGAAAAAAAAAGTTGTAGGGTTGGAAGGTTATGGAATTAAAATTGTAAATCAAGAAATTATAAAATGAAAAAAAAAAAAATTTTAATAGTTATATCTGAATATTATAAAAAGATATCATCAAACCTAATGTCAGATGCAATAAATCATTTAAAAAAGAATAAACGATTCCACTCTATATCTACTATAATAAAAGTCCCTGGTGTTTTCGAAATACCTGTGGTTATCGCCAATAATTCAAAAAAATACGATGGATTTATAGTTTTAGGATGTGTTATTAAAGGAGAAACACCGCATTTTGAATATATATCACAGGCTACTATAAACGCGATTATGACATTGTCTATTCAAAATAAAAAACCAATTGGAAATGGGATATTAACCTGTCTTAATAAAAAACAAGCATTGCATAGATCAACCAAAAAAGGCACAGAGGCTGCAAGTGCGGTAATAAATATATTATCATAATAATAATGAGTGTTCACTTTAGTCCAAAAAATAATCCAAGGGTTATTATTATACAAAAATTATATGGAAAATTTTTTAACAAAGATGCAGAACTATCATTTCCCAGACATAGATTCAAAAAATTTATTAAAGATGTTGTTAATGGAACTATAGAACGTGATGAAATTATAAAAAGCGAAATATATAACCATTTAAATAACGATATAAATTTAAAAAGTATTGATAAAGTTTTTTATGTAATTATTAAGTGTGCAATCTTTGAATTTTTATATAAACCAAAACTTTCTACTAAAATTATTATTAATGAGTATCTTAAAGCATCAAATTTTTTTATAAGTGAGTCTCAAACAAAATATTTGAATGCACTTTTGGATAAAATTGGTAAAACGATCAGAAACTACAATGGATGAATTTCAACTAATCGATAAATACTTTAAAAAATTAACTAAAAATAATATTTTTGCTAAAAATCTAAATGATGATGTTTTTTATGACCAAAAAAAAAAATTAGTTGTATCTATTGACACTTATAATGAAGGAATTCATTTTCCAAATTTTAAATTTCCAGACCTTGTAATAAAAAAAATTATTAGATCTTCTTTATCTGATTTAATTTCTAAAGGAGTAAAACCCACATACTATTTTATTTCAGCCAGTGGCAATAAAAAAGCTTTTTCTAGTAATAATATGAAAAAATTGTCAAAATCATTACACGAAGAACAAAAAAAATATAATATCAAATTGTCTGGAGGTGATACAACCTATTCTAATAAAATCAATTTTTCTATAACTGTAATTGGTTTTTCAAACAATATCATAGAAAGAAATAAAGCTAAATTAAATGATGATATTTACGTAACCGGTAATATTGGAGATAGTTATATTGGATTAAAAATAATTGAAAATAAAATTAAACTATCTAATAGAACAAAAAAATATTTTATAAATAAATATTATAAGCCCGACATACCAATCAAGGCTGTAAATTATATTTCCAAATTTGCAAGAACTTCTATGGATGTATCTGATGGATTATTTTCAGATATGAATAAACTAATAAATAATCAAAAATTATCATTTAAAATTAATTTGAAAAAAGTTCCTATCTCTAATTATTTATCATCTTACTTAAAATTAACTGGAAAAAAAAAACTAAGCTCGATTTGTAATGGTGATGATTATCAAATTCTTTTCACCTCATCACCAAATAATAAAAAAAAAATTCAACTTATTTCTAATAAAATGAATCATAAAATAACTAAGATAGGAAAGATAGTTCGATTAAAAAAAGATAATACAATCATTATTGGTAATAAATCTTTATATATTAAGGATTTTAGAGGTTATTATCATAAGTTTTAAAAAAAATTGATATTGCCTTTTATTAATTTTTTTGTAATGTCCGCTTAAATTAAATTTACAATAAAAGGAAACATGGAAACTTCAGTCTCATATATTCTTCAGCTAATTATATTATCAGGATTACTCTCAATCATTTATGGTTTTTTTACTGGAAAAAACATTTTAGGGTCTAGTGCAGGAAATTTAAAAATGCAGGAAATTGCCTCTGCAATTCAAATTGGTGCAAAAGCATATTTAAATAGACAATACAAAACTATAGCAATTGTAGGTTTTGTTGTATTAATTATTATAAGTTATGCTTTTAATGTATTAGTCGGTTTGGGATATTTAATTGGAGCAGCATTGTCAGGGATTGCTGGATATGTGGGTATGCTTGTATCAGTACAGGCAAATGTACGGACAGCTGAAGCATCAAGAAAAGGATTGTCTCAAGGACTTTCTATTGCTTTTAAATCAGGAGCCGTAACTGGTATGTTAGTGGCTGGTTTAGCTCTATTAGCAATCGCTGTTTATTATTATTTATTATTATCTTTCAACGTCGATGAAAGAGAAATTGTTAATGCTTTAGTTGCATTAGGATTTGGTGCATCTTTAATCTCAATTTTTGCGCGACTTGGAGGCGGTATATTTACAAAAGGTGCTGATGTAGGTGCGGATCTAGTTGGAAAAGTCGAAGCAGGAATACCCGAAGATGATCCAAGAAATCCGGCTGTAATAGCCGATAATGTAGGTGATAATGTTGGAGACTGCGCAGGGATGGCAGCTGATTTATTTGAAACCTATGCTGTAACTATTGTTGCTACTATGGTTCTTTCTTCTATATTTTTTTATCAAGATTTAAATATGATGGTATATCCATTATCTATTGGTGGTGCTTGTATACTAACATCTATAATTGGAACTTTTTTTGTAAAATTAGGAAATTCAAAAAATATTATGTTGGCTTTATACAAAGGTTTTGTGGTTACAGCTATAACATCATTGATTATATTATACCCTATTACTGATTATGTTTTGGGTTTAGAAAATACTTATACTGTTTCAAATAAAACATTTACAGGTTTAAGTTTGTATATTTGTGGGGTTATAGGATTAATTATTACAGGATTAATAATTTGGGTTACAGAGTATTACACTGGAACAAATTATCGTCCTGTTAAAAGTGTAGCGTCATCATCTACTACTGGTCATGGAACAAACGTTATTCAAGGTTTAGCAGTTTCAATGGAAGCTACAGCAATACCAGCCTTAATTATAGTTGCTGGAATTTTATTAACAAATTATATTGCTGGATTATTTGGAATTGCCATAGCAGTTACAACTATGTTAGCTTTGGCTGGCATGGTTGTAGCACTCGATGCTTACGGACCAGTGACAGACAATGCTGGTGGTATTGCTGAAATGTCAAATCTACCTAAAAATGTTAGAAAAACTACAGATGCATTAGATGCAGTGGGAAATACAACAAAAGCTGTTACCAAAGGTTATGCAATTGGATCAGCTGGACTTGGAGCTTTGGTATTGTTTGCCGCTTATACAGAGGATATTAAACATTTTTCAAAAGTTGCAGGATCAAATTTAGAAGGAATTATCGTTACTTTTGATTTATCAAATCCATTTGTTGTTGTTGGCCTTTTAGTTGGAGGAATGTTACCATATTTATTTGGTTCAATGGGTATGCAAGCAGTAGGTAGAGCTGGAGGAGCTGTCGTTATTGAGGTTAGAAGACAATTTAAAAAAATACCTGGTATAATGAAAAGAAAATCAAAACCTGATTATGGTAAATTAGTAGATTTATTAACTAAAGCTGCAATTAAAGAAATGATTATACCTTCATTATTACCTGTTTTATCTCCAATTGTTCTTTATTTTTTTATTCTTCCGATAGGAGGACAAGTTGCAGCATTATCTGCTGTAGGTGCAATGTTATTGGGTGTTATTATAACTGGATTGTTTGTAGCAATTTCTATGACAGCAGGAGGGGGTGCTTGGGATAATGCAAAAAAATATATTGAAGATGGTAATTTTGGTGGAAAAGGCTCAGAAGCACACAAAGCTGCAGTAACAGGCGATACAGTAGGTGACCCTTATAAAGATACGGCAGGTCCAGCTGTTAATCCAATGATAAAAATTACCAACATTGTAGCTTTGTTGCTTTTAGCTGTAATTGCAGGTTAATAATCAATTAAAGAAACTATCTATTTTTTCTTCTTTTTGTTTTAGACTGACCAATTGGATCCTCAATTTTACGTCTTAATGTTCTAATAAAGTCGTAAATAAAGGCATCTTTTTTATATAAACTAGCTGTAGTTTTTTTAGTAATTTTTAAATCATTCATTTGATCAGTGTTGTAAAATTTTTTAGCAATTAATAATCCATTTTTATCAGTTTCTAATAATAAAATATTGTTTACAATTATCTTTTTCTTTCCCAAAGATTTAAATGTCGATCTTGTAGTTTTTCTTTCTATATAAATCATTAAATTATTGTCAAATATACTTTCTGTTGAGGGTGGACCTAAGATTTTTTTAACATCATTGATATTAGATTGATTTAATAGTAATTTTTGTTGTTTTTTCTCTAAAAAATTTACCCCGTGATGTTCCACTACATTGTTTATTTTGCAACTTGATAAAATTATCACAAATAGTATTAATATTTTTCTCATGGAACTAAATAATTCTATTATTTACAACAATTTGATTAATTTAACTAGAAATAAAAAAATTTATAGATATTTTACTGATTCTGACACATTTAATGATAGGCTTATTATCTATCTAATTCATTTATCATTTTTTTTTGTACGCTTCAAAAGTAAAAATAAAAAAGATTTTCTTCAAAATTTTTTTGATTACAGTTTTAGACAAATAGAGACATCGATAAGAGAAATTGGTCATGGTGATGTTACTGTTAATAAGAAAATGAAAGAGTATATTAATTATTTTTACTTTATTGTTGATAAAACAAAAAATTGGGAAAATAGCAGTTTTGAAGACAAGATTGAAATAGTGAAAAAAATTCTTAATATCAAAAATAATTCTAAAGATATAGTAAATTATATTGATAAATATATCATTTTTCTTGCAAATAATTCTTTAAATTCCTTCTCAAAAAGTGTATTAGATGTTCAAATTTAACTATGGCTGTACCAAAACGTAAAACAACCCCATCAAGAGCAGGCAAACGAAGATCACATATTAAGTTTTCTTCTAAAAATATTATTGAAGATAAAAAATCTGGTGAATATAGACTGTCACACCATATCGATTTAAAAACTGGGATGTATAAGGGTAGACAAATTTTAGACCCAAAAGAATAATAAATTATTAAATGTTAAATGAAATAAGAATTGCAGTTGATGCAATGGGTGGAGAGGGGTCACCAAAAAAAACAATTGATGGTGTTTTAAATCATTTTAATAAAAATAAAAAAGTATTTTATAAAATTTTCGGTGACGAAGCTAAAATTAAAAATATTATTGGAAATAAAATCCCTTCAGATAACTATGCTATAATTAATACAACCGATATAGTAAAAGATAATGACTCTCCGTTAAGTGCTGCCAAAAAAAAAGATACCAGCATGTTTAAAGCTATCGAAAGTGTTAAAAATAAAGAGTCCGATGTTGCAATTTCAGCTGGTAATACTGGAGCTTTATTTGTAATTGCAAAATTAAATTTAAAAATGATAAATAGCATTAACAAACCCGCATTATCAGGCCTGTGGCCCAATAAAAAAGGATTTAATATTGTTTTAGATCTGGGAGCAAATATTCAGTGTGATGAAAAAGATATGTTAGATTTTAGCATAATGGGTGCATCACTTTATAAATCATTGTTTCCCACAGATGATGCCAAGGTTGCTTTATTAAATATTGGATCAGAAGAAATGAAAGGGAATGACATTGTAAAAAATTCATATCAATTAATAACAAAACATAATCAAAAATTGTTCGAATTTAAAGGTTATGTGGAAGGAAACAATATAATGAATGGAGATGTAAATGTAATTGTAACTGATGGTTTTACAGGAAATATTGCTTTAAAAACAGCAGAAGGTACAGCTAACTTTATTACAGAAGAATTAAAAAAAGCTCTTTCATCCAGTTTTTTAAGTAAATTTCTCTCTTTTTTAAACATTAGAAGTTTAAAAAAATTTAAAAATAAACTTGATCCAAGAAAATATAATGGAGCAATTCTTATAGGTCTAGATAGCCCTGTAATCAAAAGCCATGGATCAACTGATTTTCTTGGTTTTTCAAATTCATTAGACGTTTGTGAAAAAATTGTTAAAAATAAATTAATTGATAAAATTAAAGAAAATATTCACAAATGAGAATTAATCTTACTAAAAAAGATTTAGTAAACCAAATTTTTTTACAGGTAGGATTTTCAAAAAATGTAGCAGAGATTATTATTGAAGATTTTTTAAATATAATAATAAAAAATATTATAAAATATAAAATAGTAAAATTATCAAATTTTGGAACATTTAAATTAATTAAAAAAAAAGAAAGAGTAGGGAGAAACCCAAAGACAAAAGAAATAAAAAAAATTAATAGCAGATATGTTATAACTTTCAAAGCATCAAAAGATTTTAAAAAATACATTAATGAAAACTAATAATGCATATAAATCAATAGGTGAAGTTGCAAAAATTCTTGGTTTAATAAATAATAAAACTGGTAAGCCAAGAACTCATACTATACGTTTTTGGGAGAAGTGTTTTAAACAAGTGAAACCGAAAATATTTAATGGCTCTAGACGTTATTATGATGAAAAAACAATTAGACTTTTAAGAAAAATTAAGTTCCTATTAAAAGATAAAGGAATGACTATAGATGGTGTAAAAAAACAATTTAGTTACACTAGAACTTTAGATCTTGACGAAAATATTAATCATTCTATAAATGCACATAATGAAATCAAAAAAAAATTACTTGATATTTCATTAAAATTAAAAAGATTAAAAAAAATATAGTATGGCAAAAAAAACACATGTTAAAGTTAGATTAGTTCCTGAATCTAAACCGGATAGTCCATTTTTTTATTATGTAAAAAAACCAGCTGGGGGTGAAAAAGCCAAAGTTAAGCTGAAAGCAAAAAAGTATAATCCTTCAACAAGAAAACATGAAACTTTTATAGAGAAAAAATTACCACCACATAGTAAATAGCTATTTTTTTTTAAATCTTCTTCTTTCGTAATCTATATAAGCCCATATCATATTTTTCCAAATTCTGTTTGTTATTTTTGTATCTATATTATTTTTTATGGATTTTTTTTTAATATTTTTTAAAATTTCACTTATTCTTTTTTTATCAACAATTTGATTTTTATAGGTCTTCAATTTTAATACTTCTTTGACAATTTCTGTTCTTTTTTTGATTAATGAAATAAGAGAATTATCTAATTTATCTAATTTTTTTCTTAAAATAATTAATTTTTTAAGTTTATTTGGCGACATTAATACAATTGGATTTATTTAAAATTAATATATTTATCATTTTTATGTATTTATATAATCCTGAAGTTAAAAAGCAAATATCATTATGGTTGATAATTGTATTTATAATTCTAACAATTATGATTGTAGTTGGTGGGTTAACTAGATTAACCGACTCCGGTCTTTCTATTACTGAGTGGGAACTATTTTCAGGATTCTTACCACCTTTAACTGAGAGTAAATGGATATTTTATTTTGATTTATATAAAAAAATTCCTGAATTTACTCTCCAAAATTACGATATGACAATGAGCGAATTTAAAGTTATTTTTTGGTGGGAGTGGGCTCATAGATTTTTAGGTAGGTTAATAGGTTTGTTGTTTCTAATACCTCTAATTTATTTTTCTTTCAAATTTAAATTAAGAGATTTAATTTTTTATTATTTTATTTTTTTATTAATTTGTTTTCAAGGTTTTATAGGCTGGTATATGGTTTCCAGTGGTTTAGTTGATAGAGTTGATGTAAGTCATTTTAGATTATCAATTCATTTATTAATCGCTTTTTTAATTTTATCACTAGTTTTATGGGGTTATTTAAATATTAATAATATCAAACCGACTAGTAAAAAAATATCATTATTACCTATAATTTTTTTAATTTCTATTTTTATACAAATTACTCTAGGTGCATTTGTTTCAGGTATGGATGCTGGCAAAATATATAACACTTGGCCATTAATGGGATCTACTTTTTTTCCAAATGATAATGAATTTTCAAATTTGTTTAAATTTTCAGCCTTTAGTGATCCTTCATTAGTTCAATTTTTGCACCGTAATTTTGCATATGTGATTATTTTTGTATATTTAATTATGTCGTTTGTAATTTTTAAAAATAAAATTTTTAGATTTTATAAAACTTTATATTTGTTAGGAGCTTTTCTTTTATTACAAGTAATACTAGGAGTTTTTACTTTACTGTATGGTGCACAGATTTATTTAGCATCTATGCACCAAATAAGTTCGATTTTTTTAGTTTCTTCGAGTATTTACCTACTTTATATAAATACCAAATCTAACTAACTGCTTTCAAACCAGGTTTTCCTGATGCATTAAGCGCTTGATCTAAATCAGCAATAATATCATCTGGATGTTCTATACCTATGGATAATCTTACATATCCTGGTGTTACTCCAGCAGCTAATAGCTCTTCATCTGTCAATTGGCTATGTGTTGTTGTAGCTGGATGGATAGCTAGACTTCTTGCGTCACCAATATTTGCAACATGATAAAACATTTTAAGTGCTTCAATAAATTTTTTACCTGCTTCTACACCACCTTTAACCTCAATACCTACTAAAGCACCATTACCACCTTTAAAGTATTTTTTTGCTCTATTACCAACCTCACCTTCATGTAATGTTGGATAAATAACTCTATCAATGTTTTTGTGTTTTTGTAAAAAATTTACAACCTTTTCTGCATTTGAACAGTGTTGTTTCATTCTTAAAGGTGCTGTTTCCAAACCTTGAATGATACCCCAAGCATTATCTGGTGCTAAAGGTGCTCCTAAATCTCTTAATAAGCAGACTCTAGCTCTCACAGCAAATGATACATTTGCACCAGTTAATTGCGGGACAACTTCACCCCATTTAGCTCCACCGTAACTAGCATCTGGTTCATTAAAATTTGGATGTCTTTTTGGATCTGAAGTCCAATCAAAATTTCCACCGTCAAC
>MDTA01015784.1_pt1 | contig 14225 bp, 11 predicted proteins | sample 811151 | NCBI WGS metagenome assembly MDTA01 (sample SAMN05326648, study PRJNA326480) | marine metagenome | isolation source: seawater | place: Indian Ocean: South | collected 2010 | reverse complement strand
TGACTTTTATTCTTGTCTATGGCAAGATCTTTGAAGATCTTCGACCACCAAAAGATTATACAAAGAAGTGGATCACACTTTTTCATTGTCCGCTTTGTATGGGTTTCTGGGTCGGAGTATTTTTGTTTTCCATAAACGGTTTTACAGAACTATTTACATTTGATTATAATATAATAAACGCGTTTGTTTGTGGCTGTATTTCTGCTGGTACATCTTATTTGTTATCTATGGTGATAAATGATGACGGAATCAGGAACCAAAGCCAAAAAGTAAACTGCAACTGTTCGCAAAGGAGTAAACTGTGAAAGTAACAAAAGAACAACTACAAAAAATGATTAAAGAAGAACTTAAAAACGTTCTCAATGATCAGAAAAACAAACAACAAACAACGGAGAAAAAATGATGAAAAAATGGATGTTACAACCGGTTCGTCGATGCTGTTCAGGCAGCTGACCCAGGCGGGTGATGCCCGCTTATTTGGAGAAACAAATGACTAAACAATTATTAACAGAATTTTTTGAACTGTGTCCTGATGGCCGTTGCCTTGATCTTTTAAGTGAAAGGCAAAAACAAGAGGTTATTAAAGAAGGTGTTGTTTATCTTACCGGAAGAATACAAACAGCCGGAAAGAAAAACGGAAATGGACGAGTGTACCCAAAGAAAGTTCTAGAAAAAGAAATTATAAATTATCAAAAGATAGTAAAAGACAACAGAGCCACAGGTGAACTAGATCACCCTGATGATTCTGTTATTAATTTAAAAAATGTATCACACCTTGTTGTTGAATGCTGGTGGCAAGGTGATGACGTAATGGGCAAAATAAAAGTCCTAGACACACCGTCAGGTCGTATCCTAAAAGACCTTATCAACGCGGGTGTAAAGCTTGGGATCTCATCCAGGGGCTTAGGCTCAGTTAATGAGGGAATAGACGGAACATCCACAGTCAATGAAGACTTTCAGCTTATTTGCTTTGATATTGTATCAGAACCGTCAACACCAAATGCGTTTGTATACCCAGATGAAAAAAGAAAAAAATTTGGTTCTGATACGTTTAGAGTGAAAATGAAAGAGAACAAAGAAAACCAAATTGACAATCTATTTAGTAAGATCTTGAGGGACTGATGAATAAAAAAGATTTAAAACAAGTTTTAAAGCCACTGATTAAAGAGTGTATTCGTGAAGTTATATTTGAAGAAGGCGCACTTTCCTCAGTTGTTTCTGAGGTTGTAAAGGGAATGGGTCAACCAATCGTTGAGACTAAACAAAGATTTCCGACAAAACAGAAACCACAATATGAAACAGATGAACAAGCAAAAGCAAGACTTGATGAAAAGAAAAAACACATAATGAATGCTATAGGTATTGATGCATATAACGGTGTTGATTTATTTGAAGGAACAACACCAGCACCCGCCCAAGGACAAGCTAGTCATGGAGCCTTAAGTGGAGTTGATCCTGACGATGCCGGAGTTGATATTTCTTCTATCATGAATAAGTCATCTGCGATATGGTCAAAAATGGTAGGTAAATAATGGGTACTAACTATTCTGTGAAGGTCCGTCGAAAGGACAACATCGAGAGAGTAATAAAGCGTTTTATAAAAAAATGTAAAAAACTCGGTATAATCGATGAAGTTAAAGATAGACGCCACTATACCAAACCCTCTGAAAAACGAAGAAGAGCAAAAGCACGTGCTGTTCGTCGAAGAATTAAAGAAGAGAGAAAACGTAGAAAATAGACTATTTATTGTAGTTTAAGGAGTATGAAATGTCAGTACATAAGCATAATAGTTTTGGTAGAACTAGGCAACTAAAAAATATAGCAGGCAAACATCAAGCAGAAGTTGATGTCGTCGCAGTTGCATCACTTGATGCCGTTACCGATGGGTATAGCACAGAAAGTCAAAGATTTCTTCATGTTTTGGTAATAGATAAAAATGACGGGGGAAATTTAGATGTAACAATTTATGGGTATGCCCATGCTTTTGGTAAGTGGTTTCCCGTTAATCAACTAAATGGCTCTACACCTGCAACAGTAACAGTAGCCGATAGCGGCACCGCTGAGGGTTCACAAACAGCAGCAAACAGAGAAATGGTAACATTTGAAATAGCTGGAATCGATAGGGTAGCCTTTGTAGGTGACACTGCCGATGTGAGAGTTTTTGCCGCATGTAGCACATTTTAAAGAGAGGTTTAAATGAGCGATTTCGGCTGGGCTTACATAAGTGGTAGTAATGCTGGTGGTGTTAATGATTCTGTACAAATTAAAGTCGGCCAAGGCCTCTCCGGATCAGAAAATTTTACATACAATATTGGTACTTCTACTGTAGCGTTAACAGGTACTTTGAATGTTTCTGGTACCGTTAACGCTAACGCTTTTAATTTAGATGTAACAAATAAAAATGTTACAAATTTAACAGTAACAGGTTCCAGCAAGTTTGGAGACTCAGCCGACGATATACATGAATTTACTGGTTCAATACTTGTCTCAAATTCAGTATCTGCCTCGACCAGTGTATCTTCATCATTCTATTATGGAGATGGTTCTAAGTTAAGCGGCATAACTGCTGCTTCAGTTACTTCTCCGCTTTCAGTTGCAATCATAACAGGTTCGACAGAAATATCTGGTGCCGCCGCCTTTTTTGGCACAGTGACCGCTGATACTTTTTCCGGAACAGTCACTAAAGCAACAGTGACCGATAGTACAGCCAATACAGCATTCCCTGTTGTGTTTCATGATGAGTCAAATGGTCTATTAGATGACACTGGTACTTTTACGTACAATCCAAATAGTGCTACACTATCTGCTACAAATATAGCAGGAACCCTATCCACAGCGGCTCAAACAAATGTTACTTCAGTTGGCACCCTTACTAGTCTGGGGGTAACTGGTGATTTAACTGTGGATACTGATACGTTAAAAGTTGATTCATCAAACAACAGAGTGGGCATTGGGCGCGCAGATCCACAAAAAACACTAGAAGTTTTAAAAGCCGACGATACGCAGTTAAGATTGTCTTATTCAAAGTTTGTATTTGGGGTCTCATCAAATGTAAACACAGACCTTAAAACATTATCCTCCGGTATATTTGAAATAAAACCAACTGGCTTGAAGGTTCATGTGTCTGGTAGTATAACAGGATCTGCTTTGAAGTTAACTGCATTAAGTGCAGGAACTGCTACAACCTCCAGTTACCTCGCTCTAGATTCAAACAACAATGTAGTGCTCACTTCTTCATCGGGTGGAGGAGGAGGTTCCGGTGGTTCTATTGGAGCAGCGGAAGATGGAGATTACACTGATGGTTTATTCACAGACTTTACTACTTCAACAGCGATAGGTACTACAATAGATAGGTTCAATGAGGTTTTGAAAATTTTAGCACCATCTCCTGCTCCTGCTGTAAGTTCTATAAATGAAGAAGTCACTGATGGTGTCACGGCAAAGCTATCGTTTGGAGCGTCTAATGCAGTTACCGACTATACGTCCTCTGCAACAGCCGCTGGTTTTCCTGCTGTCGGAAGAACAGGCATATACTCTGCCTCCGTTGAGGGTAACAACATAAGATTGGGTGTTTACGATGGCACGCAAGATATAACCGGGTTTATAAACCATAGTGTCACCGAACTGATATCAAACGGAAACACCTCATATTCTAATGATGCTTTTGGAAACGCAAACGAAGGAACGCTTAAACTTGAACTAAATGGAACTGTAATACATTCCGTTTCCCTTTCTGGATTAGTTGGTGCTGGTAATCCAAACTCTGGTTCTGCTAACTCTTTAACTGGACAATCTGGTTTTACAAACGTTTCGGTGACAGCCTCTTCGTTTGATGGTAACGGAGCAGAGTGGTATATTTTTAAACACAGAACAGCAAAATATAAAGTAGATACAAACGAGCAAAAGGTTGGATGGAATTATATAAGGGTAATACACTCTTTAACCACAGACAATACCACGAACTTTATAGAATGGATCAATGATCCCTCCGGAGCAGTAAATGATTTGTCAATAACAAACGGAAGGATAGAAAATGTTTCGCTTGCTGGTTCGAAGTATTTGTCCGGTGTTGAGTATAATACAGATGCTACAGCCAATTATAAAGGTGAAATAAACAACCTGTATAGAAACGTATACGCTGCATCTGGTACGCCTATATCATTTACAGTAAGTAATAGTACAACCCCTTCAGCACAATCCGTTCCGGATATAGGCGGTTCTGAAAATAATACAAAAGTGCTAGGCATCACCGCTTCTTTAGACTTTAATGGCTCTACTCTTTTCAGCGGCTCTATAACTTGTAATACAACTGTTACTCATCCATTGAAAAACACAATATCAAATCAAGGTGCTGCCACCACAGGCAATGGCTTTCTGATTGACAACAGAAGCTTGGCTAGTACAAATGAAGAAGAAAAATTTCATGATGAAACATTTAGAAAAACATCAGGTTCGTATGATTCACAAGCAGCAACTGTAAACGCTGCCTCTGTTTGGAATTCTCAAAACCATATGACCGGAGGCGGTGCCACAGGACACACTGACGGTTTGTTGTTTCACAATCAAAGATTGTACAGCCCAGTTGATGGTGATGTCCCTCACGGTGGTAATTTCGCTGCGCTATCTAATGTAGAAAGTGGACAGCCAAACTATAGCGGCGTCACAGGCATGAGAACTTTCTATAGAATTGTCTCAAACTCCGCAGGTGCAACAAAACGAGATATGAAAATAGTATCTACAAAGAACAGCACCACTTACAACAATGCTACGCTTGGAGCCTCTAATGTTCATTTCTTTGCAAAAATACCCGGAGCCACCGGGTGGATGGATATATCACAAAACTTCTCTTACGGAAGCACAGATGATGGTGATGGCGCTCTTATAAATGGAGCGTCAAATGATGTGGACTCTGGTAACAATACCCACTTTATAACTTTTGGAACACAGTCTGTTGCTAGCAATGAACGAGTGATGATAAAAATATTAGCTGATGAAAGTTGGGGTGGATATATTTCAGAACTTTCATTTTCTGTTGGAGCCACAAGCAACACAGCTGTTGAGTCTTTAGCATTGGACGATATCGATCTAGATGACACAGCAGGAGAAACAGCTAAGTTATCATTTGGAACGTCAAACGGTATAACCGGTTACACAAACGTCGCTGGTGGTGTTGGAAGTATGGGAGCAGTCAATTCAAACGGAACCTATACTGACAACGGAGATACAAACAGGGGGGTTTTTAAAGTAGCTGAGGTCATGGGTGGAACTCTCAATGAAGATGTTTCGGCGAATGGAAACAATTACACGGCCAACTCTTTTAAAAACGCTTTCACTGGTTCTCTTTTGTTGATTGTTAACGATACAACAGCTAGTACGCTTAGTCTAGCAAATCTAAGTAGTAATAACAATCTGTCTTCAAATACTGGTTTTAGTGTTGGCGCTGTTGGCTTCTCTACTACATCTGACAATATTCCAGATTATACAAAACCTTACAGAACAGGAACCTATAGTATTGGAACTGGTCAACAAAGGTCAGGATGGAACTATGCAAGAGTCATTCATAGAATCGGAACGTCCGATACGTTAACAAACTATGTGCAGTGGGTAGTTGACCCGTCAGGCTCTACAGATAACACCGCTGTTTCTTCTCCAACGATATCAAACTTCGGACACACTAGTGTGTACTATCAGTCTGGTATTGGATACTTTGCTACGAATCCAACTGGTAGTTTTCAGTTTAGTGGTTCCAACTTCTATTCAAACGTTTATTCTACAGACGCAGCAGCAATTTCATTTCCTACAACAACAAACTGTGCCGCAACAAATATAGCTGTTAATGGCACCGGTCTTACTAATAAGAGCGTCTCTGCTGCTAGCACAACGATGGCAGCGTTGGATAACTCTGCTAATTGTGAACTTACTACAATACAAGTAACAGGAACAATGCAATACAACGGGTCAACTCCATCTATAAGTGGTGGACTTGGACTTTTCACAGCTAGAGATGTTAGTGTTACGGGAAGACTTTTACATCCTTTCAAAACAGACAAAACCACTGCGGCAGGTTCAAAAACTGCGTTTATGGTTTACTCTGGTTCAATAGGCAGCACCACACTTACAAACAACGAATATTTCAATACAGAAACTTATCGTATTGTTTCTGGTAACTATGACAATCAAGCAGAACTTACATCCTCTACAAATGTTTGGAACTCTCAAACCCACATGAATGCTGCTAATGCACATGGAGATGGCATGGTGAGTGCAAACGGATATGTGTTCTCCCCACTACAGATAGGAAATGATGGGGACACAAGAAGTTCTGCTGACGGTGGATCACTGCAAGCACCGGATGGTAATCCAAACTATTCAACACTTAGCGAGAATGTTAGAACTTTCTATAGGAGGTTCCAATACACAGGGGCATCTACCGTGGCTAGTTTTACTATGACTCTGTATGGAGATGCAAACTTGGTTGGTAAAGCTGGAACATATGCAGCAGCACTTGGTGCAAACAAAAATTGCTTTGTTGAACTTAAAGTTCCTTTTGATCCAAACTTTCCTGGTGCTGATGATCAATCAACAGCCTTCGCTGATGCTGCTAGAATATTTGAATCTGGTAATCAACCCAACAATGAAGGTGCTGGAATCAGGGCTGGTAGTTTCTCAGGTGAAGATCAGACAATTGATGGTGGAGGACTGGCTCTTTCCTTAACCCTTGGAACAAGAAGAATAAAACAAAACCAACATTTTATTGTTAAGATCTCTGCTCATAAAGACTGGACAGGATATATTTCTAGAATACAGGTGGCTTACTAATGGCAAAAACTAATGTTACATCTACCAATTTCGCTGCCAAGAAATTACTAGGCAAAACTCAGGTTAGACCATCTTTGTCTGATGCTGAAGAGGCATTTCCGTCAAACGTCTCGGTTCCCGGCGCAGGTGTATTTGCTGAGACGCTTCCAAGAGAACCTGGTACTGAATTCTTCACATTATATTCCGCTTCTGCTGGAGCCCCTGCGACTGTTGAAAGGGTGTATTTTGATTGTGTGGCGATCTCCGATGGCCGATACGATGCAGATGCCACAGCGGCAGACGGTGGTGATGAGTCTCAAACAATAGGAGATCATGCATATTACCTAAAACTACCATCAAATTATCAAACAACTTCGTCAAATCCAAACAAAGGAACAGGAAATTTTGTTAACGATAAACGTGTTTATCTGTCGCGTGGTGGTTTACAATTGGTACCACCGTTTACAACAGACGCCGGCCTTCCAGGATCAGATGGGAGTAACAGATACTTTATAGAACTATTCACTGGTGATCCTACAAATCCATCAAACAAAATATCAGAGACAGATGCAATTGACTGGCAGTTTGATTATTATTCCGGAATTATCTTTATACAGGATTATGATGCTTCTAAAATTCCAGTGACCGCCTCAGCCTATCTTTATGTTGGCGAGTATCTAGATGAGAAAATATCCAATCTCTCTGCTTCAATAGGTAGCGGAGGAGGTTCAGACATAACCGTCAAAGATGAAGGATCTTCTTTATCAACTGCTGCTGTTTCTTTTGACTTCGTAGGTGCTGGTGTAACAGCAACAAAACCAAGTGGTGAAAATATAACTGTTACAATACCTGGTGGTATAACCTATAGCAGAAGAGCGGTCACCGCTACAATAACATCATCAGTATCAGATGCAATACTTGGTGTTTCTGCTTCATCTGCATTAGAAATAAGATTGCCGGCAGCCAGTGGTTTTACAGCTGGACAATATTTTACTGTCAAAGATGAAGCCGGAAATGCAAATAGTAACAATATAACAATTAGAACAACAGGTGCAGATACAATTGATGGTCAAACGTCAATTATCTTAGAGTCGCCACATGCAGCACTAAATATTTATACCGATGGCTCTTCAAAGTTCTTCATTTACTAATTTTAAAAACTATTTATAGGCGAAGACTTAATTTATGTCTTATGGTCATTTCTATGGAGGATTTTCTATGGCTTATAAATTTCAAATAGGAGACGCTCGCCTGAGTGGTTCTCTTGTACAAGAAGGTGGCATTACTGCCGCTGGAAACCTTGACGATTCCGCCACCGTTTCAGGTTCTGCTTTTACAGTAGATTTAGGTGGATTGTCAATTGATGGTACAGCAGTTGGGTGTACTGCTGCTGAACTTAATTTTAACGATGGTGCTACTGCTGGTACTGTTGTTGCTTCAAAAACTGTCGTTGTTGATGCAAACAAAGACGCTGATGGTTTTAGAAACATTTCTGGTTCCGGAACCATAAACGCAGACGTTGGTACATTTAGTGGTGCTGTAACCGCTGGTACTTCGTTCATTATTGGTTCTGCTGATATGAATGAAACTGATCTTGAAAAGCTTGATGGTATCACAAATGGTACCGTTGCAGCCAGCAAGGCTGTCGTTGTTGACGCTAACAAAGACGCCGATGGATTCAGAAACATTTCTGGTTCAGGAACAGCAGAATTTGATGTTGGTACATTTAGTGGTGCAGTTACTGCTGGTACTTCATTCATTATTGGCTCTGCCGATATGAGTGAGACCGATCTTGAAAAGCTTGATGGTATCACAAATGGTACCGTAGCAGCTAGCAAAGCAGTTGTTGCTGATTCAAACAAAGATGCTGCCGGATTCAGAAATATTTCTGGCTCAGGAACTATTCAGATGAATGCTGGTACATTTAGTGGTGCAGTTACTGCTGGTACTTCAATTATTATTGGTTCTGCTGACATTAATGAAGCTGAATTGGAAACTATTGACGGTATTACTGCTGGAACAGCGGCAGCATCTAAAGCAGTTATTCTTGATGCAAACAAAGATATCAATGGTATCCGTAACCTTACAATTGCTGGTAACTTAACAGTTCAAGGAACAACGACTACAGTTGATTCAACTACAATTAACATTTCAAGTTCATTCACTTTCGAAGGCCTCGCAGATGATTTTGAGACAACTCTCGGTATTGTTGATCCAGCAGCTGATAGAACTGTTTTGCTACCAAACTCTTCTGGTGTTCTTGCAATTTTTGATCCGGGGGCTTCCGATGCAGAATTGGCAACTGCTTTGACAGTTGTTCCTTCAGAATTAAACTTGCTAGACGCAATCACAAGAGGTTCCATTATTCATGGTAACTCTTCTGGTGCAACTGCTCTGCTTGCTAAAGGTGCAGCAAACACTGTTCTTAAGTCAGATGGTACTGATATTAGCTACGGTTTAATTGGAAATGCAAACATTGATGCTTCTGCTGGTATTGCTTTGACAAAGCTTGAATCTTTATCTAGTGCAAATATAATTGTCGGTAACGGCTCAAACGTTGCATCAGCTGTTGCAGTAACTGGTGATATTGCTATCAGCAATACTGGTCTTACAACAATTCAGGCTGACGCTGTTGAAGGTTCTATGCTTAATGACAATGCTATTTCTGGTCAGACTGCTGCTTTGACCTCTGGTCTTGCAGACACTGATGAGTTTTTAATCTCTGATGATGGCACTCTTAAAAGAATGGATGCTTCTGTTCTAAAAACCTATGTAGCTTCTCTGGCTGTTACCTCTGGTTCAAACAGCGCTACGCTTGCAGCTGGTTTTAACTTCTTCAACAATCATGGAGGAGCAATCTCTGCGAACATCCCACAATCAACTGGTCTTAGCAATGGTGACATTGTTCATGTAAAAGCTGGTCCTGACTGTTCTGCTACGAACAGCCTTACTCTCAATAGAGTAGGTTCAGACACATTCGATGCAGAATTAACTTCGATTGTTTTGGAGTCTCCAAACGCTCAGGTTTCATTTGTGCTAGTTGACAAAGACAATAACGACTTCCGACTTATGTAATATATCGGAACTTTATTGTTCTTTACGAAAGGCCGGCTTTTGTCGGCCTTTTTGTTTGTTAAAATCTATTTATCAAAGGAGTTCAATATGTCATATAAATTTAGCAAAGGTTATCAAATCATAGGTGATCTCTCTGGTTCTGATGATGCAAACAGAGACACAGGTATTGATTTTGAAGAGAATGAAATAAGATTGGTCGCTGGAGGAGCGAACGTTTTGGTCGTATCCGGCTCTAAGGTTGGTATTGGCTCCGACAGCCCATCTCATAAACTTGATATTAACGGAGACATCAGAGTTAGAGGAAATGATATTCGAGACAACTCAGGAAACCAAGCCATTTCCTTTGATGGTTCAGCTAACACAACAATAGTCAACAACTTAACAGTCCAAGACTACACGTTTCCTGCCTCCGATGGGAGTGACGGACAAGTTCTCCAAACAAACGGAAGCGGACAACTCAGTTTTGTTGACGATAACGAAGTTGCAAAGTTTGGCTCTGGTACTTTAACCACTGGAAAATTGTATTATCTCAACGGCTCTGCGTGGGCTGAGGCGGATGCTGATGCACCAGCTTCAGGTGCTGACCAACTATTAGGTATAGCGTTAGGTTCAAGCCCAACATCAGATGGTTTATTGTTGCGAGGTTTTTTTGATGCATCTTCATATCTTTCAAATTTCTCTGGTGGCAAGGCAGTATACATTAGTACAACAGCAGGGGGAATGGATACCACCCAACCATCCGGAACTGGTGATTTTGTAAGAATTGTTGGATATTGTACAAGCACAGCAGATATGATTTACTTTAACCCATCATCAACTTGGATTGAATTATAATGCCAGATTTTTCTAAAGTATTAGGTATCTCCGGGGATAATATAGAAAAAATAAATGGTATATCTGGGGACAACATTGAAAAGCTAGATGGTCTTACGGCCCCTTCGGGTGGTGGAGGACTCCCAACTCCAATGAAGATTTATAACTTCAACCACTCAGATACAGATATTGTGTTATTTAATAATGCAACAACCGGTTCATTCTCTGGTGTCAATTTGAATGTCCTTTCGCTAGACGGTAATAATGACTATGCTGATATCAGTACCTTTGCTGATGAGTTGATAGCGCATGATCCACAACACTTTACTTTAACATGCTTCATTCGGAGAACAAGTAACACCACAGCAAGAGAAGTTATTGTATTTAGAAACTTTAACAGCGGTAATAGTCATCGGTGGGGGTTTAACATTAAAAACAACAAACTTGGTTTCTCTGGCCCAAACAGACTTTCTAACACCACAATAACACGGAATAATTGGTTTCACGTTGCAATGGCTTATAACGACACTACATCAAAAGCAAAAATGTATGTGAACGGACAACCAGCGGCTGGTACAAACACTTATACAATAAACAACACGGCGTTTGCTGATAGTGACAAACTCTATATAGGTATGGAAACAGATGGAACCAATGTCAGTGATGATTTTGAAGGTCACATTGCCCTCATGAAATTTTATAATACGACCTTGACAGACCAACAGATGTCTGATATTTATACATCTGAATCTGGTTCGTTTTTTGCGTAGCCTCTAACACTTAAATAATGCTATTGCCTTTTCTTCTTATGATCACTATTTATTGTTGATAAACATTTATTAGGAGATGTACTGATGTCGTCAATGTTAGACCAAGCAATCATCGATGCGCAAGCATTGAGAGAAGCAGCATTAAAAAATGCTGAACAATCGGTAATTGAAAAATATGCACCAGAAATAAAGGCAGCAGTTGAAGAATTACTTGAAGCTAAGACCGTTATTCAAGAAGCACCAGAAGCCGCAGCAGACGGTGGATATAATATTCCTTTCGCTTCTGATCCGAAAGCCCTATCAGACGATGAAGTTGAAATGGGAATTGAGTTTGAATTCAACCCAGAAGACTTTGTTCTTGACTTAGGAGATATAAAAGATCAAGCCGAAGCAGATCCGTCATCAAGCGGTGAACAACCAGAAACAACTGAGCAATTAGCTGCCGAAGTTGCACCAGAAGCAACCCCTCCTGCTGAAGATGCTGGTGGAGTTGAAGGGCTTGAAGCCTTGCTTCAAGAGTCGGAAGAAGACAAGATGATTTCTGAACTTCTTGAAATGCTTGGAGAAGAAGAGGCCGAAGATGAATTTCTTGAAGAAGCCCTCACCGTGGATGTTGATGAAGAAAAACACGGTCATTTTGTTACAGATGACGGCACTAGAAAGTATGACACAGAACTACGTCTAGCTAAACAACAATCAACAGAATACAAAGAAAGAGCCGAAGAACTTGAGGGAGAACTTGAGAAACTTAAAGGCTCTATTGTTAATTATAAGAACATGCAAGATCGTCTTCATGGTGCTATTTCAGATATGAAAGGAAAGCTTGAAGAAACTCTTGTACAAAACGCACGTTTACTATATTCAAATAAAGTTTTACGCGATGCCTCCTTGAATGAGCGACAAAAGTCAAAAATTGTCGAAGCCATCGCACAGGCAGAAACAATAAAGGAAGCCAAGTCTTTATATAGCACGCTCAAAGAAGCTACAGTGGGAGCCAGTCAAGCTGCTCCAAAATCACTTAGCGAGTCTGTGAATAGAAAATCTACACTTTCTCATGTGCTGCCACGCCGCAAGCAAGAAACTTTAAATGAAAATCTATCATTTTCTGATAGAATGAAAAAGCTTGCCGGCATAGACAACTAAAATACATTTAAGGAGAATTACTATGTCTATTATTGAAAAATTGACAGAAGGCATTGTTAACCGCGATATGAAAGCGGAAGGTGCTGCTCTTCTGAATAAGTGGTCCTCAACTGGACTTCTTGAGGGTCTTGAGACCCAACAACAAAAGTCGACTATGGCTCGACTTCTGGAAAACCAAGCAAAAGAACTTCTTCGTGAGGCCTCTTCTATGAGTGCTGGTGACGTTGAAGGTTTTGCTGCTGTTGCTTTTCCTATCGTTCGTCGAGTATTCGCCGGACTTATTGCAAATGATCTTGTAAGTGTTCAGCCGATGTCACTACCATCTGGTCTGATCTTCTTCCTTGACTTTGTTTACTCTGGAAATCTTGGAAGAAACGCAAGTCAAACCAGTCGCTTTGGTAATGCTGAAAATGAATCTATTTATGGAACTAATCGAGTCGGCTCTCAGGTAACTGGTGGTGTAGACTTGGTAGGTGCTACTTACAAAGAAAACCTCTCAGGTCCCCGTCAAACTGTCGGCCTTGCATATGGTTCACCAACTGGCTCTAACGATGGAGCAATTGACCAAAGCCACCTGACTGTTAATGCTGCTTTCATTCTCGATGGTGCAGTTAGCGAAGCTAATGCAAAGCTTATTCAATACGATCCGGACCTACTGGCTTCAACAGACTCTTCACTGGGTGTAGTAGTAATTGAAGTCGATCAGGCTGAAATTGCCGATGCTAGTGGTGTTTCTGCTCTTGACTTGGATAACTTGGCTGCTTTTGAAATTGAAACTTTGAGTGGCATTGATGCTGTTGTTGATGCTCTCGGAGCAGATCCTGATCGACAAATTCGTCGTTTGACTGATGTTGTTAAGGCAGCAGATGCTGGTACAAGCAAAGACTCTATCCGCTTTGTTCTTGTTAACGACGCATCAGACGTCACAGCAGGTAATACATCAAAGACTTCTGACACCGCCTTTGCCATCGGCGCCATCAAGTTCCCTCTTAAGGACTTTATCCCTGCTTCTGATACTTTGGGTGCTGTTCAAAACACTAGCACAAACTATGCTCTTGAGAACAACGAAGATATCCCAGAGATCGATATCAAGGTAGACTCAATCGCTATCACAGCACAAACCAAGAAGCTTAAGGCTAAGTGGACACCTGAGTTGGGACAAGATCTCAACGCATACCACAACTTGGATGCTGAGGTAGAGTTGACTTCTATTCTTTCTGAGCAAATTGCTCTTGAGATCGATCGTGAGATTCTTGCTGATCTTGTAAATGGTGCAACTGCTGCAACTTATTACTGGTCTCGTTCACCCGGACTTTTTGTGGATCGAGAAACTGGTGCTGAGCTTGGTGCAACTGCTGCATCTCCTGACTTCACTGGAACTGTTTCTGAGTGGTATGAAACCCTTATTGAAACCATCAATGATGTTTCGGCTCAGATTCACAGAAAGACTCTTCGTGGCGGTGCTAACTATATCGTTTGCTCTCCCGAAGTTGCTAACATCCTTGAATTCACCAGTGGGTTCCGTGCAAACGTAACTGCTGATGCTGATAAGGGTGAGATCGGTGCTGTTAAGGTTGGTGCTCTCTCTCGTAAGTTCGACGTAATTGTTGATCCTTACTTCCCACG
>MDTA01216160.1_pt1 | contig 14226 bp, 11 predicted proteins | sample 811151 | NCBI WGS metagenome assembly MDTA01 (sample SAMN05326648, study PRJNA326480) | marine metagenome | isolation source: seawater | place: Indian Ocean: South | collected 2010 | reverse complement strand
TGATTTTGAAGTGTATGCCGGTCCCAAGGACTACATGGGGCTGAAAAGCTTAGGTGCGGATCAAAAGAAAGTCATGCAATTCGGAATCTTTTGGTGGATATCCGAACCATTGAGTTGGGCTTTGAACTTTTTAAGCGGAATTTTAGGAAGCTATGGTCTTGGAATCATAGTGCTGACTATCATTGTGAAGTTAATTCTTTGGCCCTTGACCGCACAAGCCACCCGCTCGCAAAAGAAAATGCAGTCCTTGCAGGGTCCTATGGCAAAACTGCGAGAGAAGCATAAGGGAAATTCACAGAAGCTTAATCAGGAAATGATGAAGTTTTACAGGGAAAATAAGGTAAATCCATTTGCTGGATGTTGGCCGATTTTAGTCCAAATACCCATCTTTTTGGGGATGTTTTGGATGTTGCGTTCTGCGGCCGAATTATATGGTCAGTCCTTCTTGTGGGCCGAGGACCTTTCGGAGCAGGACAATATTTCCATGCTTTACGGGTTTTCGCTTAACCTTCTTCCCATTGTAATGGTTGCGACTCAATGGTTCCAAATGAAACTAAATCCCATGCAGATGGGTCCAGAAATGAGCGAAGCACAAAGAATAAATGCAAAAATGATGCGTTTTATGCCCTTTATGTTTCTCGTTTTCCTATACTTTTTTTCATCGGCTTTGGTGCTTTATTGGACCGTGCAGAACCTTATGACGATCTTCCAAACCCTTATTACGAAAAAAGAGCCGGTTAAGGGAGAAATCGTTTCCAAGGGAGTTATCGATGTTGAAGGCGAAGATGACGATTCTAAACCCCGGACTGATCGTATTGAGTTGAGCGATGAAGAAAGAAAGAGTCGCAATTTATTGGGGCTCAGGATGAAAGGGGCAATTAACCCGAAGGAATTGGAAAAGAAATACAAGGAGCGAGCATCCAATTATTCAGACAAGAGGCTATCTGAAATGAACACTGCCAAAAGGAGGCAAGCGTTAGACAAAAAAGATCGTCTTGACCAAGCCCACGATTTTTTAAAAAACTTAATCGATAAGGATTCTTGACAAGGTATTATTTCCCTTCTTCCTTACTTACTTATGTCAGGACATAGCAAATGGGCAACGACCAAGCGACACAAGGCTGCGGTTGATGCGAAGCGTGGGAAAATTTTTAGCGTAATAAGCAAGGAACTCACTTTAGCAGCACGTGACGGGGGCAAGGATCCAGAGTTCAACCCAAGACTTCGAACACTTATTGCAAAGGCTAAACAGGCAAATATGCCTGCGGATAATATTGATCGTGCGATCAAAAAAGGAACGGGGGAATTAGCCGGTGTCACGATTGAGGAACTTTTGTATGAAGGCTATGGTCCTGGCGGAGTCGGATTAATTGTCGAGGTTACCACGGATAATAAAAACCGATCGGCTTCCGAAGTGCGCAGTACCTTTTCGAAAGGGGGAGGAAATTTAGCGGGAGCGGGAGCGTTGGCTTTCAATTTTAAGAGAAAAGGCCAAATTCTGTTGAGTCGCGAAAAAATCGATGAGGATTCATTGACGGAATTGGCTCTTGAGAATGATGCGGAGGACATTGTCACTGAAAAAGAGCATTACGAGATCATTTGTGAAACAAGTCAGTATGATCGATTGGCTGAAGCCTTTGAGAAAGCGGGAATTGAGACGGATTCTTCGGAGCTTGCGTACTTGCCGAATAATTTAGTTCCGATAGGCGATGAGGATACCGCACGAAAAATATTCAAATTAATCGAGACCTTGGAAGATTTGGAAGATGTTAAGGCTGTTCATGGAAATTATGACATGGACGAAGCTTTGCTAGAGGAACTTTCCTCTTAGAATGAATGGCGTTGGAATCCAAAAGGATTTCAGAATGCAGTATGTCCGATAAGCAACTAAACAAATACTTGGATGAGTCCCAACATGTTGGACTCGTAGAATCTTTAAGCTATATTCACAAAGATCTTTTTGAATTGGAGAATGGTCAACTTGACGGCTTTACACTAGCCTATGAGGCGTACGGAACCCTCAATGAGGATGGGTCAAATGCCTTGCTTGTCTGCCATGCATTAACCGGGGATCACCATGCTGCAGGAATTCGTATAGATCCAAGGACTGAAGAATTGGAGCAGAAGCCCGGTTGGTGGAATCATGTGATTGGGCCAGAAAAAGCGATTGATACCAATAGATTTTATGTTGTTTGCTCCAACTGCTTGGGTGCGTGCCAAGGTTCAACGGGACCAGCAAGCCTAAAGCCTGACCAAGAGGAAGAACGGTATGGAATGGATTTTCCGGAATTTACCATTCACGACATGGTTCATGCCCAAAAGAAATTATTAGAACACTTGGGTGTTAAAAAATTGTTTGCTGTCGTAGGAGGGAGCATGGGGGGTATGCAAACTCTTCAATGGATTGTTGATTACCCCAGTTTCGTAGAGCGGGGATTAGTAATTGCCGCAACCCCGCGGCATAGTGCTCAAACCATAGCCTTCAACGAAGTTGGTCGACAAGCAATCAGAGGTGATGAGTCCTGGAACCAGGGGGTTTATGACACCGAGAATGGGCCCACTCACGGTTTGGGAGTCGCTAGAATGATGGCTCACATCACTTACCTTTCCGACCTGGGCATGGAAAAGAAATTCCGCCAGAAACCGGATTGTAAACAAAACGAAGATCTCACTAAAGTCGTTAATAGTTATTTAGGTTACCAAGCCCAAAAGTTCATCGATCGCTTCGACGCCAACACCTATCTGAAGCTAACGAGTGCGTTGGATCGCTTCGACTTGGTTGGGAAACGGGGACTCGATGATTCCCTCAAGGGAGTATTATCCAAGGTCCTAGTGATTGCGTTTTCGAGTGACTGGCTCTACACGCCTGCACAAAATCAATTGGTTACGGAATCTTTGCACCGTTTGGGCAAGGAAGCTTCGTATCTGGAAATTGATCATACGCATGGGCACGATTCTTTTCTTATCGGTTCGGAGGATTTTCTTCGGGCAGTTCGTGTCTTTTTTTCCGGAATGGACAAAAAAGAAGAACGAGAGCAGAACCTAAGACGGTTTAGGAAAGTCAGCAACAGGTATGATGTTAAGAAAGAGGCCGATTTCAAGGTGATTGATGAATGGGTGTCAAAGGGTCAGCGTGTTCTGGACCTTGGATGTGGAAGAGGAATCTTATTAGAATACTTGAGGGATTCTAAACAAGTGCAGGGCTTGGGAGTAGACTTTGACCGTTCGAAGGCAATTTCTTGCATCGCTCGAGGGGTTCCCGTTTATCAGCAAGATATTCGTCATGCTTTGGTAAACCTTCCTGACGATTCCTTTGATTGGGTTATTTTTTCCAGAATGGTTGAGGAATTACCCGAGCCCGGAGCGGTTATATTGGAGGCATTAAGGGTTGGAAAAAGAGTCGCGGTCAGCTTTGTGAACCATGCATATTGGAGAAACCGCTTGAATTTTCTGCGAAGAGGAAAAAGAGTGCAAAACGAAGTTTATCCACACAGGTGGGAGCAGAGTGGTTTGAGAAACCATTTTTCCATAGAAGAGTTCGAGCAATTTTGTGCTGAGTCGCAGGGACATGGACATTCATTCGAAATTGGCCGTAAAGTCTTCCACCAAGGCGATTGGATCAAACATTGCAAATTGATGCCTAATCTCCGCTCGGGGTTGGCGATTTACGAATTAATTAAAGCCTAGGGAGGCGTTAGCTCTTGCCAAGGTTCCACCTGAGGGCGGATCCATACCCCCACGCCAGCCCAACGATCAATCCACCGGCATGAGCCCAATTGGCAACACCTCCGAATACTCCTATGAAGCAAGCGATGAAAAAGCCAAACATGATTATGGAAACAAAGGAGTCGATGAAGAAGCCGTCGCCGGGATCATATCTGCACTTTACCCACACATAGCCAAACAATCCATAGACGACACCAGACATTCCACCAAAGGCGGGTCCGGCAACTAAAAATTGAGCAAGGTTCGAAACTGCAGCTAAAATCAGAACAAAACTAATGAAGTGCTTTGGACCCTTTTTCTTTTCGATTTGGCTGCCAAGATCATGCAACCAGAGCATATTAAAGACAATGTGTAGGAAGTTAAAGTGCAGGAAAATCGGGGTGAAAATTCGCCAGATTTGCCCGGAGGTGAATTCGCTTAATTGACCGTCTAATTTTTCTGAAATAAAAAATTTCCCGACCAATTCCGTATTTTTGCCTAAGCCAGATAATAAAAAGACAGCGACACAAGTTATGATAAGAGACAAGGTTAGCACTCCTGGAGATCGGTCACGCGAACCCCATCTTTCTCTTAAATTGTATTCTTTGAATCCCTGACTTTTACGCTTATTGGGATGCTTTTGCCCATTTTCAGTATCTGTCGTTTTTGTAACCGTCGTACTTGCGATGGAAATGAATTTTTTTGCTTCGGGGTCCGCTAAGAATGCTCGTAGTTCTTCAATTGATCGGTCAATCTTGTCTTCTTCCGCCACCCAAATGGACCATTTCTGGTCATCATCATCTTTCTCCAAAGTGGAGTCGATCCCCTGCCCTTTTAAGAAACTCCAAAACTTGAGGGCACTTTTTTCCTGATCAAATTCTCCTATTCTTCGCATTGTTTTAAATAATGATGGCTTAAGTGATTAATTGCGAGAAAATGTGAATGAAAAATAGGTCAAAGATTCTATTGCCCATGAAATCACCCTTTGGAACGAAGAAAGGCTTACAAGTAGCAGAATAAGTAAAATTACATACTTCGAGATCTTTAGGAAGGTCTCTTTCTTCATGTTGGAAAGATTTTTAATTACATGCGAATCGTTCAGATGAGGAATCGGTACTAAGTTAAACAAAAACAGTATCGTATTAACCGTAATCATTTGGAGCATTAAGTTGAGTAGGCTTTCGGATAGAAAGACAAATTGAGCCAAGGTGGCAAACAGCAGAACCGTCAGTAATTCCAAACATAAATTCGATAACGGACCTGCTTGATAAATCAGAAGATAATCTCTTTTTCTCGTATTTGGATTGGGTAGGGAAATTTGAACTAGTCTTCCCCACCCCAAGATAGCAAAACTTGCACTCAAGAAGATCATGATGGAACCCAAAAGTAAGGTTCCTATAGAATCAATGTGGGCTCTGGATTCGATGGTTAGGAGCCCTTCTTTCCTTAGCAGCAGATAACCAATTTTATCAACATCGAAAGCATGGACCTATATGTGAATACTGACGCTGGCCACCAAAAGAATGAATAGAATCGCTTTACTTTCATTAAGGCCAAGCGATGAAAAATCAGCTATCAATTGCTTGTTACCCGCAAGTCGCCCCCCTTGATCAGGTCTGAGGAATTTTAGTCCACCAGAATTGACCTGCTGGAAAATTCAACTTGTATCTTTCCGGATCCATCTAGGTGGGCGCGTAGTGCGTCAATTTTCAACTGACCGAGGAGTCTCTCTTCCTTCAACCTAGAGGTAACTTCATTAAGCCGATCAAGATGAGGGTCAGGCAGAACTTGGAGATGAGCACCAGATTTGCTTTCCTGCTGATTTTTGTGAATTTCTGGAGGCGGGGTCTCTTTCGAAAGTTTGACCTGCTCAAGTAGGGAAAGTTTCGTATTGGTCAATGCGGTGGTCGAGACGGATTCGATTAAGGCAACCGCTTCTTTATACCGATTGAGTTCAAGAAGAATTCTTCCTTTGCAAAGCTTAAAATAATCTTTTTCTGATTTTGACCGAAGCGGGAAATTCGAAATTAGGTTATCCCAAACCCGTAGAGCTTTGATTCTGCTTGCCTTGGGGTAGTCAAAGAAACTTTGAGCAAAACGAAGATGATAATCAAAATTTCTGGGGCTAAGGGAAGACGCTCTACCAAAGCAATCGTGCATTAATGATTTGATGGCTTCGTAATCCATGATTTCCGCTTGAACCAATTCGTCCTCGAACAAAAAGAGGTAATTAGCAAAGTGAAAGTGATAGGCGTGCTGTTGAGGCTCGATTTCCAAGGTCAGCATGAAGAAGGGAAATGCATCTACGGGTCTACCTTCCTCAATAAGGTAATTCCCGATTTGCTGTTTTACTACGGCGAGCCTGGGATTTAAAGAATCTGCTTCCAAATAATAGTTTACGGCATGATCCTGTTGTCCAACTTTATCCAAAAACTTACCAAACAATATTAGTGCATCAGTGTCTTCTGAATTGTCGCTTAGGTAGGATTCGTAAGACACAACGATTTCCTGAGCTTTTCTAGTGAGTTCTTGGTCGCTAGGTTTTCTAGCACCCTTGGATAAGTCGAAGAATCTATGCTCCATCTCAATGATTTTAGATAACCTTTGACTGGAGAGAGTAATTTGATTGTTCGCCCAAAGCAAAGGCTGAACAAAAACGAAAACCAATGAGAAAAACTTTGTGAAAATGATACTTAAAAAAAAGGGATAAACATTCACATCTATCATAATCTATGAAACGAATAATATTTTCAAGCTTGGAACAAATGTGCTTTAGCCCTATTTCCATGTAATTATGCATATAGCCCCATGCTTTCTGTTAGCAGTTTTCATAACTCTCTTCTTTTCATCCCATAGGGATTGTCTTGGAGAGGATTGGTGGACAGCATCCGTATCCTATCAAGAGGTAGTTGACCGTGCTAAACAAGGCTCTCCGTATTATCAGGGTTTACTCGGCATTTATCTGCGTTCTGGAGAAGCGGGCTGTGTAGTGAATTTGGATCTTTCCAAACAATGGTCTCAGGCATCTGCAAGAAAAGGACACCCTTTCGGGAACTATAATTTAGCAAATCTGGCTATGTTGGAGGGAGATTTCGAGACTGCTACCCATTTGTATCAAGATGCCGCACTTTTGCTTCAAAGAAGAGCTTCAGACGGTGACCCGGTTTCCATGTACTGTATGGGAGAGATTGACTTTCAGGTTATCCCAACAAATGTTCCTAGAGCTTTGGATCTATTTAAAAAAGCGGCGGATGCAGGCTATCCGCAAGCCCAAGCTACCATTGGGGCCCTTTATTTGAAAGGGCTTCCCGGACTGCTTGACAAAGATCACAAGAAAGGAATTACACTTTTGTCGAAAGCGGTTCATTCAAAATCATTAACTGCTCGATTCAACCTTGGCATGGCCTATTACAATGGGGATGGAGTTTCCAAGGATTCGCTAAAGGCGTCCCAGTGGTTGCGTATTGCTGAACGCCAAAACTTTTCTGAGGCTCAGTATACCTTGGGTCTTTTGCTTTTGGAGGGATCAGGCGGAATAACAAAAAACACTTCCGAAGGTCTTGCTCTTCTACGCAAGGCAGCAAGCCAAGATCATCAACTGGCTAATCTATACCTAAAAAAACGGGAAGGTCGAAGTGATCCATCCTCCTCCCAACCGAGGATTCTCAAGGAAATCAAGCCCAAACCTTATCCCATGGATGATCGTTCAACCTTGGAAAGTGCGAGGCAATATTATACCGGTGTGGGCAAGACCAAGGATTATGACACTGCCTTTGGTCTTTTTCTCCCGCTTGCTCAAGGAGGCAATGCGGAGGCAGCTCGGTTCGTGGGTTTAATGAAACTTACCGGGAAAGGAACTGCTCGAGATACTATTTCCGCTAGGCAATGGCTCTCTATTGCCGCACAAAAAGGTGATCGGGTGGCCATTCGACTCCTCGAGGAATACAAAGCTCTATTTTAGAAAAAGTGACACTATGGCTCGTGCGACTTGTAGGCCTAAAGCTTACAGTGACAAAAAGGCGCTTTCAGGGATGTTTGGCACTTGAAACAAAGGTTTTATGAGATGGCGCGAATCGTGCAAAAAGTTTGTAAGCCTATAAATACAAATCACATACAAGGAGCATATATAATGAAAGTAATTAAAGATTATCCTTTTTCACTAACTGTAAATTCCATCCTCGATGGCATCAATCGAGACTTCGGTTCGTTGCGTTGGTCAAGTAGGAATTTACCGCAGGCAAACCTCCTATGCTTGGGAGAACCTTCGCTTCGGGAGCAAGAAGACCACTATCTTTTAAAATTCTTATTGCCTGGATTCAACAAGAAGGATTTATCCTTGCAGATAGAGGGGCAAACTCTCGTTTTTCGCCTGGAGAACAACACACCCAACCAAGGAGATTTGTACCAAGATTCAGGACCCTGGAACGGGAGTGTTCAGATTCCCGAGGATGCTGAAACCAAACGAATCTCAGCCAAATTAACCAATGGTATTCTTTCCGTAACCATACCAAAGCAAAAAAAAGTAAAACCGATTGAAGTACGAATTTCTTAACCAACAAGGGGGAGTGAAGGCTCCCCCTTTTATTTGATTGAAAATTTTTTTATCATGAAAATCTTTGGTGGATGAAAAAATTGAATGAGCTGCCAGTTGCTCAACAATTTGAACTGATTCGCCGAGAATGGACGAACTTCGATCATTTGGCGATCCAATCGCCGACAGGATCCGGTAAGTCTCTTGCCCTACCAGCACTTTTTTCAAACAATGGAATGGTCGAAGGGCAAATTCTTGTTGTACAGCCAAGAAGAGTCGCCGCACGCCTCTTGGCAAAGAGATTGGCAGCTATATTTGGAGTCGAGGTTGGCGACAAAATTGGATATCAAGTGCGCTTTGACAGTAAGGTTTCCCATAAGACTAAGATCATTTATCTGACCGATGGCGTGCTTATGAGAAAATTGTTCGACGATCGTACCCTTTCTAGAGTGGGGCTGGTTATTTTCGATGAATTTCATGAAAGATCCATACAATCGGATTTTTCTTTGGCTTTGGTCAGGAAACTGTCTCTAACCGCTCGCCCTTCGCTTAAGTGTATTATCACTTCGGCAACTCTTGATTTGGATAAGACTCAGCAATACATGCCCAACTGCGGAAAAATCTCCTTGGAGGCCCGTTCATATCCTGTGCGAGTCGAGCACCGTGCCCGCTCTATCCAAGAACCCATTTGGGAACAGGTAGCTCGGGAATTAAAAAAAGTAATTCTGGTGAACGAAGGCAATCTGCTGATTTTTATGGACGGAGCGTTCGAAATCAACCGGATGGTTCGGAAGATTCAGGGCATGCCTCTTGCCCGCCATTTCGAGGTTTTTCCCTTATTCGGGGAAATGAGCATAAAAGATCAGGACCGAGCGATCGAGTTTGCTGGCAGAAGAAAAATAATCGTCAGCACAAATATTGCGGAAACCTCACTTACGGTTGATGGGGTTAGTCTAATTATTGATACCGGTATGGCCAAAAAAGCTAGTTTTGATCAAACCAGAGGCATTAATGTTTTGCTTTCACAACCTATCTGTAAAAGTTCTGCTGACCAGAGAGCCGGTCGTGCTGGAAGAACTTCTGACGGATATTGTCTTCGCTTATGGACTTCTGCCGAGCATCAAAGAAAAGAGGAATTCGAGCCTCCCGAAATCTCAAGACTCGATCTATCCGAACTTTATTTAAATATATTATCCATCGACGAGCGACCGGATTCTCTCGTTTGGTTTGACGAACTACCTGAAAGTTCACTCGAAAGGGCTTCGGCCACCCTTACTTCCTTAGGGGCTATTGAGGACAATGGGATAATTTCGTCTCGGGGAATGGAGTTGGCTAAAATACCCTTGCACCCAAAATTGGGAAACGCTCTTTTGCGGGCAGTTCATTTTAACTGCCTACCGGCAGTTGCTTTGATCTTTGCCTTATCGGAAGAACGCTCCCCCTTGGATTCGAAGAATCTAGACAAATTTTCAATGCCTACTAAGGCGGATTCTTCACTTGATTTGGGGGAATCCGATTTACTGGCTTTACTCGTTGCCTATGAAAAAGCTTTGGAAGTTAGGTTCGAACCTGAAAGATGCCGACAATTGGGGATTCATGGACTTCGATTTAGAGAGGCTGAAAAAGTGGCAGAGAAATTGTGTAATCAAATGGGCCATCCCTATGAATTCGAATTTCCTCAATACGAAGATCTAATCCGTGTTCTGATCATGTCTTTCCCGGAAAATGTCGCTAGACTAAGAAACAGAGGGACCAGCATGTACGAAACCTTGCATGGAAAAACAATACGCTTACCGAAGCATTCGTTGTTGAGAAAAGCTGATTGGGTGTTTGGGATGCGTATTTTGGAAAAAACAATTAAGGGCAGCGTTGGGTTGGAGATGACTTGGGTAACGCCACTTTCCCTTCCCATAGTGGAGGACTGTTTCGAGCATGAAATTTCACAGGAAGAGAAGGTGGTTCTTGACTTGGATACGAGGAAAGTGGTGAGGCGAAAGTTTGATCGCTTGGGAATGCTAGTTTTTAATCAGTCGGAATCGGATCAAGTTACAGCAACTGAGAGAGCAAAGGCTTATGCAAACGCGATTGATTCTGGAGACCTAAGTTTGAAATATTGGGATTCAAAAGTGGAGGCGTATCTTGCACGGACTTTATTTCTGTCTGAAAATTTTCCGGAATATGGAATTACCGTTTTGGATAAGACTATGAAGCTTCTGCTCTTGGAGGAGATCTGTTCCGCAAAAAAAACTTGGAGGGAAATCAGGAACACCCAAGTTTTACCATATGTGCAAGCGATTTACAGTGATGAGCAGGCAAAGTGGATAGAAGCACTAGCTCCCATTCGTTTGGATTTGGGAAATGGAAGAAAACCCTACCCCCTCCGTTACGAGGCAAAGTCAGTTACATTGGCGGCATCCTTACAGGATTTGTATGATTTGGCTAATCATCCATCGATCGGCGGAGGAGATTTCCTCGTAGAGATCGAAATCCTTGCCCCAAATGGGAGAGTCGTTCAGGTAACCAAAGACTTACCTGGTTTTTGGGAGGGATCCTATCAAAAAGTGAAAAAGGATTTAGCGGGCAGATATCCTAAGCACGAATGGAGGTAGTTGCAGGGATCATGCTATTCTCTAAATGCGAACGCTTGCTCTGGTCATTGGGCTTTCTACCCCACGTGGGAAACAATGCGGCGAATGGAAGGTATGGCGAATGGGTAGGCGAAAAATTTCTTAAAAGACGTGGCTTTTCGGTGATGCATAGAAATTGGCGAAGCACCCGTGACCGAAGGTTGGAAATTGATTTGGTATGCATGGATGTTGAAGTTCTCGTTTTTGTCGAGATACGAGCGAGATCGGAAAATTCCCTTGTCGATGGATACTCATCCCTAAATCGAAAAAAACGCAATGCATTGGTCCGGTCGATCCGCAGTTTTCTGAGGGAGGAGTCACTGAATGCCAAAACTTACAGGCTTGATTTGCTGGAAATCGATCTACCACGGGCTGTCCTGCCTAAACCTCAAGTTCTGCACCACGAAAACATTGCCATTTCCTTTTGAAGTCTGCATGTAGGTAGGGTTCAAAATGACGAGTAAAAGTCCCACTTCCAATATTTTAGAAAACGAGGCAAACAGCCCATCCACAATTCTGGTGATTTTTGGGGCATCCGGAGATCTCACCGCAAGAAAACTTGCACCTGCAATCTTTAATTTGTCACTGGACGGTCTTTTGCCTTCGGAGTGCTTTCTGATTGGATATGGTCGCCAAAAAATGAGTGACGCAGAATTCAAAGCTTACCTCAAGGACTCATTGAATGCTCACTCTAGAAGAAAGATTGAAGGAAAAGCCTGGGACGACCTGGAGCACAAGATTTGTTTTCACGCTGGATCCTACGATGATCCAAAAAGCTTTGAGCAACTAAAGCTAAAAATTGAGGGAATCGAAAAGCAATTGGGCTTTCCCCTGCAATGTCTCTTTTATATTTCCACTCCGCCAGGTGTCTTCAAGCCTATCCTCGAAAATCTCGGTAAGAGTGGTTTGGCTAAACGCCATTCGCGAAAAGAATTCGAGTCAAAGGTGATTATCGAAAAGCCTTTCGGGAGAGACTTGGAGAGTGCCTGGGAGCTAAACGAAGTGATCAACCGACGTTTTGCGGAAACCCAAGTTTTTCGTATCGATCATTACTTAGGTAAAGAGACTGTTCAAAGTCTCCTCGTTCAAAGATTTGCCAATTCGATTTTTGAGCCAATTTGGAATCGAAATTACATTTCCTGTGTACAAATTACAGTTTCGGAAGATCTCGGTGTGGGCTCTCGAGGAGGATACTACGAACGAAGCGGCGCTCTGCGTGATATGATGCAAAACCATGTTATGCAATTGCTTGCCTTAACTGCAATGGAGCCACCCTCCTCCTTGGATCCTGAAGCCATTCGCGATGAGAAAGTCAAAGCCTTGCAGGCAATCAAACCGCTTGTTTTGGGGGGAGAAAATTCAGAGGTTGTTCGGGGTGTCTATACTCAGGGATTAGTCAATGATGAGAAGGCAGTAGGTTACCTGCAGGAAAATGGAATACCAGAAAATTCCTACACTGAAACTTATGCCGCGTTATGCATGCAAATCGAAAATTGGCGGTGGAAGGGAGTTCCCTTTTACATTCGATCGGGAAAGCGCTTGGCGATGAAGGCCAGTGAAATCTCGGTTCAATTCAAAAGGCCCCCCGAAATTTTGTTCGGTTTGGACGAAAGATTTTCTCTATCACCTAACCTCTTGGTGATTCGTATTCAACCCAACGAAGGCATCACCCTTTTTCTTAATTCCAAAACACCCGGATTGGAAACCAAGCTGCAACCCATCGAGTTGGCCTTTGGTTATGAGCATACCTTCGGGTCAAATACTCCGGAAGCTTACGAACGTTTAATCCTGGATGTGTTGAATGGTGATGGCACTCTTTTCATTCGCGGAGATGAGACGGAAACCTCATGGGGCTTAATAACGCCGATCCTTGAATATTGGCAGGAAAGAAACTCCCGAGGATTAGAGAATTACGCCGCGGGAACATGGGGTCCGCTCGCGGCAGACAAATTACTTCTTGCTCGCGGGCACGAATGGTTAACTGGTAAAAATTATGAATTATGAAAATACTCTCCGTTTACTTATCCATAGCTTCACTTGTAATTCTCGGATGCTTCGCTAACAATGAGGGATCTGTGAATTCCAACAAATATACTCAGGAATCTTCGGAAAAAGGAACAGTAGCCATTCTTGGCGGTGGTTGCTTTTGGTGCACTGAAGCAGTCTTCGAAAAAATCAATGGAGTTACCGAGGTTGTTTCTGGTTATGCGGGTGGTAAAAGTGAAAACCCGACCTACAAGGAGATTTGCACGGGAAAAAGTGGCCACGCTGAAGTCATCAGGATTATCTTCGATCCCTCTGAAATTAGCTTTGCTAAAATATTGGATATCTTTGGGCTTTGTCATGATCCAACGACTTTAAACCGGCAAGGTGCTGATGTTGGTACTCAATATCGCTCCACCATTATGTATTTGAGCAATGAGCAGAAAAAAATTGCCGAGGAGTGGAAGAAAAAATTGAGTAACAAATTTTCGGACCCCGTAGTCACAGAAATTGTAAAAGCACCAATCTTTTACCAAGCGGAAGATTACCACCAGGATTACTACAGAAAAAACCCAAATCAAGGGTACTGCTCTTATGTCATCCGCCCGAAGCTGAAGAAACTTAATTTGGAGTGACACTATCTTCTTAGGTGGAATGCACGGGTTTGTTACCTGTTTTATGATTTTCACTGTTTTAGGAGAAAGTCTGTTTTTTGACACCAACATCATAAAGACCACTTATTATCTACATTATTTATCAATAATGTAATAATTTTGTTTTGTTATATACCTGATTTTAATGCTTGGATTCGTTTAATTAAGTCTGCCTTGTTGATAAAAATAAATTCTGTAAGTAATTACAAATCAGAAATATAAAATAAAAATAAACAATTAAATCTGAATTTGGTTATCAAATAGAAATATGCTTAATTTTTAAAAGGCTTGAAAATATTCTTGTTGAAAACGAATATTGTTGTCAGTATTAACATAAAATGAATTTACTTGAAACGAATCGAATCGGAAAATGGTTTGGAGATCAGGATTGTGATCCCATGCAAATTTTCATCCTCTTTGAAAACATTCCCGGGATTTCCTTTTTTGTTAAGGATTCGAACCACCGTCTCCTCTTCATGAATCAGCGTTTTCTCCCCCGTATTGGCCTTTCGACCAATGATGAACTATACGGAAAGACTGATTTTGATCTGTTTCCTCCTCGTTTGGCCGAGCATTTCCGTCGTGATGACCTTGCGGTTATGGAAAGCAAGCAACCGATGCTTAATATCTTGGAATTGGTCTTTAATAGCCAAGGTTTGCCTGATTGGTATCTCACCAACAAGTATCCTTTGACCAATCGTCATGGGCAAGTGGTGGGTGTCATAGG
>MDTA01136035.1_pt1 | contig 14226 bp, 22 predicted proteins | sample 811151 | NCBI WGS metagenome assembly MDTA01 (sample SAMN05326648, study PRJNA326480) | marine metagenome | isolation source: seawater | place: Indian Ocean: South | collected 2010 | reverse complement strand
TTATAAATAAAAATTTAATTGAAGACTCAAAAAAGAATATAATAGTTATGGGAAGAAATACTCAATTGAGCATTGAAGATGAAAGTGGAAGACAATTAGCAATTTATAAAGTTAATTATGGATCTAAATTATTTTACAAAGATGGTGATATAATTGAAAAAGGTAAAAAAATTGCTGAGTGGGATCCTTATACACTTCCAGTAATAGCGGAAACAAGTGGTATCGTTAACTATATGGATTTAACGGAAGGAAATTCTTTAACCGAAACTCTAGATGACGCAACAGGACTGTCCTCTAAATCGGTTACAGACTGGAAATCTTTATCTAAAAATTCAGAGCTAAAACCTCGTATTACTTTACGAGATGATAAAGGAGAAATAATAAAAAAAGCTGATGGAAATGAAGCCAGATATTATTTAGTTCCAGATACAATTTTATCAGTAAAAGATGGTCAGAAAATTTCAGCAGGAGACGTTTTAGCTCGTTTACCTAAAGAAACATCAAAAACTAAAGATATCACAGGAGGATTACCTCGTGTTGCTGAATTATTTGAAGCAAGAAGACCAAAAGATAGTGCTATCATAGCAGAAAACGATGGAGTAATTCAATTTGGAAAAGAAGTGAGAGGTAAACAAAAAATTTCCATTGTTGCAACTAATGGGGAAACTTCTAATTATTTAATTCCGAAAGGAAAACACGTAAATTTTAATCAAGGTGAAAAAATTAAAAAAGGAGAATATTTATTAGATGGTAGTCCTGCGCCACATGATATTTTAAGAATTTTAGGTGTAGAGAAATTAACAGAATATTTTGTAAGTGAAGTTCAAGAAGTATACAGATTACAAGGTGTTGTTATAAATGATAAACATATTGAAACTATAGTAAGGCAAATGTTAAAAAGAGTTGAAGTAAAAGATCCAGGAGATTCTGAGCTTTTAACAGGTGAGGTTATTGACTTATTAGAAATTAATAAAATTAACGAAGAATTAAGAAAAAATAAAAAGAAACCTAGTCAATTTGAAAGAGTTTTATTAGGTATAACAAAAGCATCTCTTCAGACCAATTCTTTCATTTCAGCTGCTTCATTCCAAGAAACCACTAGAGTTCTTACTGACGCTTCAATTAAAGGTAAAACTGATAAATTAGAGGGTTTAAAGGAAAACGTAATTGTAGGAAGGCTGGTTCCGGCGGGTACAGGATTAACCAAAATTGACTGGGACAAACAAGCTAGAGAGCAAGATAAAGCAAGATTAGAGGAATTAAAAAAACAAGAGCTAGAAAACGCTCCAAAAGCTACTGAGCAATCAGTATAAACACAATAAAAAAGTCCAATAAACATTGACTTTTGTAATTTCAGTGTTATTTTACGCCACATTTTGAATGTTAGAAGTAAGACATTTTATAGTCTTAAACACTAACGAATTAACTAACCTGACTAGCTTTACTTCAGCTTCAAAATAAATTTATGCCGACGATTAATCAGTTGATTAAAAAAAGTAGGGTAAAACCAATTACAAGGAACAAGGTTCCAGCTTTGGAAAGACAGCCCTTAAAGAGAGGTGTTTGTGTAAAAGTTTACACCACAACACCAAAAAAACCTAACTCAGCACTTAGAAAAGTTGCAAGAGTGCGTTTGTCAAACGGATTTGAAGTCACAGCTTATATACCAGGTGAGGGGCACAATCTACAAGAACACTCTGTGGTTTTATTAAGAGGCGGAAGGGTAAAAGATCTTCCTGGCGTTAGGTATCATATACTCAGAGGTAATTTAGATACTCAAGGTGTAGCGAACCGAAAACAAAGAAGATCTCTTTACGGAGCAAAAAAACCAAAATAAATTTATGTCACGAAAAAGAAAAGCTCCAATTAGAAAAGTCTATCCTGATCCAAAATTTCATTCAGAAATTGTATCAAAATTTATAAATTCTATAATGTATGATGGAAAAAGATCAACTGCGGAAAAAATTTTATACGATGCATTAGAAAAAATTAAATCAAAAAACAACCAAGACCCCCTAAAGATATTTAATACAGCAATCACAAATGTTAAACCTAACATAGAATGTAGGTCAAGAAGAGTTGGTGGTGCAACATATCAGGTGCCAGTAGAAGTTAAATCAAAAAGAGCACAAGCGTTAGCCTTAAGATGGTTAATGGAAGCAACAAGAAAAAGAAAAAATAAAACTATGGCTGAAAAACTTTATTCCGAAATTTTAGACGCTTCTCAAAACAAAGGTTCAGCAATAAAAAAAAGGGAAGACACACACAAAATGGCAGAAGCTAACAAAGCTTTCGCTCACTTTAGATGGTAAAAAAAATTTATGGCAAAATATTCTTTAGATAAATATAGAAACATTGGAATTATGGCACACATTGATGCTGGCAAAACCACTACTACCGAAAGAATTTTATATTATACAGGAAAAAGCCATAAAATTGGTGAAGTTCATGACGGAGCGGCAACAATGGATTGGATGGAACAGGAGCAAGAAAGAGGTATCACCATCACTTCAGCAGCCACTACTTGTTTTTGGAGAGACCATAGAATAAATATTATTGATACACCGGGCCATGTTGATTTTACTATTGAAGTTGAACGATCTTTGAAAGTCCTTGATGGTGCAGTAGCTGTTTTTGATGGAGTAGCAGGAGTCGAACCACAATCAGAAACTGTTTGGCGTCAAGCAGATAAATATAAAGTTCCTAGAATTTGTTTTGTAAACAAATTAGATAGAACGGGAGCTGATTTTTATAGATGCGTCGAGATGATTAAAGAGAGATTAGGATGTAAACCCCTTGTTTTGCAACTACCTATAGGTGAAGAAGCAAATTTAAAAGGAGTAATTGATTTAGTAAAAATGAAAGGTGTTGTTTGGCAGAACGAAGATTTAGGCGCAAAATTTGAATATGTTGATATACCTGCTGATCTAAAAGAGAAGGCTGATAAATACAGAAAAGAACTAGTTGAAACAGCTGTTGAAGAAGACGAAAAAATTATGGAATCATATTTAGAAGGAAAAGAGCCTTCTGAAAGTGATTTAATAAAATGCATAAGAAAAGGAACTTTAGCTTTTGATTTTGTTCCTATATTAACTGGCTCAGCATTTAAAAATAAGGGTGTTCAACCTTTGCTCGACGCAGTCATAGACTATCTGCCTAGCCCTAGTGATTTAAAATCTATAGAGGGAACAAAAGTAGGTTCTGATGACAAAGTAACATTGAATTTTGATGAAAAAGCAAATTTTTCTGCTTTAGCTTTTAAAGTTGCAAACGATCCTTTTGTAGGCTCATTAACTTTTATACGAATATATTCAGGTACCTTAAATGCAGGAACATCAATTTTAAATTCGTCAAAAGACAAAGATGAAAGAATAGGAAGAATGTTGCTTATGCATGCTAATAGTAGAGAAGACATTAAATCCGCAAGTGCCGGTGATATAGTGGCACTAGCAGGACTTAAGCACACAATAACTGGACACACATTGTGTGACTCAAAAAACCCTGTTTTACTTGAACCAATGGAATTCCCTGATCCAGTTATAGAAATAGCAGTAGAGCCAAAGACTAAAGGAGACCAAGAAAAAATGGGTGAAGCATTAGCTAGACTAGCTAAGGAAGATCCTTCATTTAGAGTTTCTTCTGATGAAGAGTCAGGGCAAACAATCATCAAAGGCATGGGTGAACTGCATTTAGATATAATTGTAGATCGAATGAAGAGAGAATTTAAAGTTGAAGCAAATATTGGTGCACCACAAGTAGCATATAGAGAAACAATTTTAGGTTCAGCTGAAACTGAGTATATTCATAAAAAACAAAGTGGTGGTGCTGGACAATTTGCTAAAGTTAAATTAAGCGTTGAACCATTAGAGGCTGGCAAAGGAAGAGAAGTTGAAAATTTAATTAAAGGTGGATCAATCCCAAAAGAATTTATTCCTGGAGTTGAAAAAGGCGTCGAGAGTGTATCTGATAATGGAATTTTAGCTGGTTTCCCTATTATTGATTATAAAGTAAAAATTTTAGATGGATTACATCACGATGTAGACTCAAGCGTTTTAGCTTTTGAAATTGCGAGCAGAGCATGTTTTAGAGATGCTTGTCAAAAAGCTACACTAAAATTGCTTGAACCGATGATGAAAGTCGAGGTTGTTACACCTGAGGAATTTATGGGAGATGTAATTGGAGATTTAAATAGCAGAAGAGGACAAGTTGGTTCAACGGAACCAAGAGGAAACGCTACAGCGATAAATGCAGTTGTTCCATTAGCGAACATGTTTGGTTATATAAATAATTTGAGATCATCGACGCAAGGAAGGGCTCAATACACAATGCAGTTTAGTCATTACGATAAAGTGCCTCAAAATGTACAAGATGAAGTAACTAAAAAATTGGCTTAATTATGGAAAATCAAAATATAAGAATACATCTAAAAGCTTACGATAACAAAATTTTAGATCTTTCTACAGAAGAGATAGTTAATACAGCTAAAAGAACTGGAGCTCAAGTCAAAGGACCTATACCTTTGCCTACAAGAATAGAAAGATATACGGTTTTAAGATCTCCTCATATTGACAAAAAAAGTAGGGAACAATTTGAGTCAAGAACACATAAGAGATTAATAGATATTATAGAACCAACTCCTCAAACAGTTGAAGCTTTGATGAAATTAGACTTAGCTTCTGGAGTAGATATAGAGATAAAAATATAAATTATTATGAGCGTGGGATTAATAGGCACAAAAATTGGAATGACTCGTGAGTTTATGAAAAGCGGTCAGTCAGTACCAGTTACAGTTATTAAAGTAGAAAAAGGTCGAGTACTTGATGTGATAACAAAAGAAAAAAGAGGTTACAGCGCTATTAAAGTTGGTTTTTTTAAAATCAAAAACTCAAAAGTTAGAAAACAAATGAAGGGATATTTTTCAAAGAAAAATACTGAGCCAAAAAAAATACTTAAGGAATTCAGAATTACCAAAGAAGATCAGTATAAAGAAGGCAACGAGTTAGGATTGGAGATTTTTAAAGATAAGAAATTTCTTGATGTGAGATCGAAAACAATAGGTAAAGGCTTTGCAGGTGTTATGAAAAGATGGAATTTTGGAGGACTAAGAGCAACGCATGGAGTTTCAGTATCGCACAGATCTCATGGTTCAACAGGTCAAAGACAAGACCCAGGAAAAGTTTTTAAAGGGAAAAAAATGGCTGGCCACATGGGCGATAAACTTAGAACAATGCTTAATTTGGAAATAATTAAATCTGACTTAGAAAATAACTTAATTTATTTAAAAGGCTCTATACCTGGGTCAAAAAATTCAACAGTTTTTCTTAGAGAGTCAGTTAAAAATGTTAGAAAAAAAACAATTACTGAAAAATATGAGGATAAAATTAAAAAGGCTCAAGCATCAAAAGGAAAAAAATAAATGAAATTTAATTTGTTAAACATAGATGGTTCGAAATCAGAAAGTATAGATGTTTCTGACAAAATTGTTAAATTAAAAGTGAATTATAAATTAATTAAATATGTAATTGACTGGCAACTTAATCATTCAAAACCAAGACTAGCAAAAACAAAACAAAGAAACCAAGTTAAAGGCTCAACAAAAAAAATTGTGGCTCAAAAAGGTAGTGGTGGAGCAAGACATGCAAGTAAAAAAGCACCAATATTTGTTGGTGGTGGTGTAGCTCATGGTCCAAAAGGACATGTATACAAAAGGAAAAAGATTAATAAAAAAGTAAGAAAATTAGCTCTAGCTCAGACACTATCGAAAAAAAATCTTGATAAAAAATTATTTATATTAGCTGATGTGAAAAAAGAGATTAAAAAAACAAAGGAGTTTAATAAATTCATTGAAAAAAATAATTTAGCAAATGCTTTAATTATATCAGACGACGATACGCTTAAAAATATTAACAAATCAGCTAGGAATATTAAAAACATAAAAATCATTAAACATGAGGGAACTAATATTTATGATTTACTTAAGTACAAAAATATAATCATGACTTCATCTTCTGTTAAAAAAATACAACATAGGATTTTAAATGAAAAAAATTAGTTATATAGACTCAATTCGTTCTCCGATTATAACTGAAAAAGCTACAATTTTATCTGAACAAAACAAAACTGTTTTTAAGGTACATGGAACAGCTAACAAGCAAGTAATTAAAAAGAATATTGAAAAATTATTCAAAGTAAATGTTGTGAAAGTAAATATTATAAATTCAAAAACAAAAATTAAAATTAAACAAGGTAAAAAGTCATACAAAACAGGGTATAAAAAAGCAATTGTAACTTTAAAAAAAGGTCAAAGTATTGACCTAACAACTGGAATATAACATGGCACTAAAAACTTTCAAACCTTACACAAAATCTACTAGAGGAACAGTAGTTGTAGACAAAAGTAATTTATGGAAAGGTTCCTCTTACAAACCCTTAACTAAAGGTCAAAATTTTACTGGAGGTAGAAATAACTATGGAAGAATTACTTCTAGACACATTGGTGGAGGAACGAAACATAAATATAGAGTTATAGATTTTTTTAGAAAAAAGAAAAATATCAAGGCAACTGTTGATAGGATAGAATATGATCCAAACAGAACTGCTTATATAGCTTTAATTACTTACGAAGATAAAGAAAAATCATATATAATTTGTCCACAAGGATTAAAACAAGGAGACAAAATAGAGTCAGGTAAAAACTCTGAAATTAAAATAGGCAATTCACTAGAATTAAAAGATATTCCCCCAGGAACATCACTTCACAATGTTGAGTTAATCCCAGGAAACGGAGGAAAACTAGCTAGATCTGCTGGATCTTCAGTTACTCTTTCTGGTTATGATGGAGATTATGCAATTTTAAGACTTTCTTCAGGAGAAACAAGAAAAGTAAATAGTGCTTGTTCTGCTACAATAGGGTCCGTTTCAAATCCTGATCAAAAAAATATAAAAATTGGTAAAGCAGGAAGAAATAGATGGAGAGGTAAAAGACCACAAACTAGAGGTGTAGCAATGAATCCTGTTGACCATCCTCATGGAGGTGGTGAAGGTAAAACTTCTGGAGGTCGAAGTCCAGTTTCACCATGGGGTCAATCAGCTAAAGGTTTAAAAACCAGAAGACCGAAAAGAAGTGATAAATTAATAATAACTAGAAGGAAAAAAAGAAAATAATGACTAGATCTGTTTGGAAAGGACCATTTGTACACCCAAGTTTACTTAAAAAAGTTGATAAACTTAAAGATAGTACAAACAAAAAACCAATCAAAACTTGGTCAAGGAATTCAACTATTATTCCAGATTTTGTTGGTCATAGTTTTATGATACATAACGGCAAAACTTTTATACCAATTACAATTTCAGAGGAAATGGTGGGTCACAAATTAGGAGAATTTGCCCCTACAAGAACTTTTAAAGGGCACACACCGGCAGATAAAAAAGCAGCTGCAGCCGCTGCCACACCAACCAAGGCGGGAGATGATAATGCAAAAAAATAATATTACTATTAAAGCAGTGAATAAAAACGTTAGGTCAAGCCCTAGAAAACTTTCACTAGTACTTAATTTTATAAAAGGAAAAAAAGCTGATGTAGCTTTAAGAGATTTAGAGTTCACTAGAAAAAAAATCGCTAAAGATGTAAGTAAAACAGTTAAATCCGCTATCTCAAATGCAGAAAATAATTATCAATACGATATTGATAATCTATTTGTTAAAGAAGCTTACGCAGGAAAGTCCTTGGTCATGAAAAGGTTTAGACCAAGAGCTAAAGGACGCGCAAGTCCAATAAAGAAACCTTTTAGCAGAATTACAATTATTCTTGAAGAAAAAAAGGAGAATAAATAATGGGACAAAAAATTAATCCAATTGGTTTAAGACTGGGTATTAATAGAGGATGGGACTCTACCTGGTTTGCAAAGAAAAAGGACTTTGGAAAATATTTAATAGAGGACTTTAAGATTAGAAAATACATAAAGAAAAATATTGTTAACTCATGGGTATCTGAAATAGTTATAGAAAGGTCTTCAAAAAAATGTACTGTTTCAATACACACATCAAGACCAGGTTTCGTTATAGGAAAAAAAGGGGCAGATATAGAAAAAATTAAAAAGAATATAATGAAGATTACTGATGGAGATGTAAATGTTAATATTAAAGAAATTAAGAAACCTGAACTTAATTCAAATTTAGTAGCAGAAAATATAGCTCAACAATTAGTGAAAAGAATTGCTTACAGAAGAGCTATGAAAAGAGCTATGCAATCTGCAATGAGACTAAATGCTAAAGGTATTAAAGTAATGCTTAGTGGAAGACTAGCCGGTAATGAAATAGCTAGAACAGAATGGTTGAGAGAGGGAAGCATACCGTCACATACTTTAAGAGCTGATATTGACTATGGATTCGCTGAGGCTCTTACGACCTATGGAATAATTGGAGTTAAAGTTTGGATTTATAAAGGCGAGTTAATGGCTAAAGATGTTGAAAAAGAAAAAAAAGAAAGGGTAAAAAGTGCTACAACCAGTAAGAACTAAATTTAGGAAAGCTTTCAAAGGAAGGATTCATGGGAAAGCAAGTAGAGCTGTAACCCTTAATTATGGGCAGTTTGGTCTTAAAGCCATGGAGCCTGAAAGAATAATTGGAAAACAAATTGAAGCCGCCAGAGTTGCCTTAACGCGTTATATGAAAAGAACTGGTAAAGTATGGACAAGAATATTTCCAAATATTCCGGTGTCAAAAAAACCTACAGAAGTAAGAATGGGAAAAGGCAAAGGATCTCCTGAATATTATGCATGTAGAGTAAAACCAGGTAGAGTTATATTTGAGGTTGATGGTGTTACAGAAGAAGTTGCTAAAATTGCTTTGTATAAGGCTTCAGCAAAACTTCCGATAAAAACAAAGTTTATCAAAAGGTAATTTATGGCTAAAAAGAAAGAAGATAATAAATTAACAAAAGTTCAGGCAATAAAAAAAATACAAACTTTAAAGAAAGATTTGTTTAACATTAGGTTTAAAAAAATTAATAACCAAGTAGATAATCCTTCACAATACAATGAAATTAAGAAAGATATTGCAAGATTATTTACAAATATTAAGAACGCAAAATGACAAAAAAAGTTTTAAAAGGTATAGTAATAAGCTCTAAAAACAACAAAACTATCGTTGTTGAAGTTACACGAAAGTTTAAACACCCTTTTTATGAGAAAGTTATAAAAAAAACAAAAAAATATCATGCACATGACGAAAAAAATAAGTTTAAAGAAGGTGAAAAGGTTTCAATAATTGAATGCAAGCCTTACTCAAAGAAAAAAACATGGCAGGTAATAACGTAATGATACAAGTACAAACAGAATTAAATGTAGCAGATAACACAGGAGCAAAAAGAGTAGAGTGCATTAAAGTATTAGGAGGTTCCAAACGTAGGTACGCCTCAGTTGGAGATCTAATAGTTATTAGTGTTAAAGATGCCATTCCAAAAGGAAAAGTAAAAAAAGGCTCTGTACATAAAGCAGTGGTTGTGAGAACTAGAAAAGAAATTTATAGGGATGATGGTTCAAAAGTTCAGTTTGATGCAAATGCAGTGGTCTTAACAGATGAAAAAGGTGAGCCTATTGGAACTAGAATATTTGGACCAGTGACTAGAGAGTTAAGGACTAGAGGTCATACAAAAATAATTTCATTAGCACCGGAGGTTCTTTAAATGATTATCAAAAAAGGAGCACAAGTAGAGGTCATAACTGGAAAAGACAAGGGTAAAACCGGTGAAATTTTAGAAATAAATAGAAAGATTAATAAAGTAAAAATTAAATCAATTAATATGATTAAAAGACATCTTAAACCTACGAAAGAAAATAAAGGCGGAATAATTTCTAAAGAAGCATTTATTCATTTATCAAATGTTAAGAATTTAGATAAATCAAAAAAAGAAAAAAAAAAGGTAGTTAAAAAATGACGCCAAGATTAAAGCAAGCTTATGATAAAAATATTGTAAATAATCTTATGAGTAAACTGAATCTTAAGAATAAATTTGAAGTTCCAAAAATAAGTAAAATTATTTTAAATATGGGACTAGGAGAAGATGGATCTGACGGTAAAAAATTAAAATCATGTGTTGATGATATGGCCCTAATTGCTGGACAAAAGCCAATAGTTACTAAATTTAAAAAATCAATATCTAATTTTAAAACTAGGAAGGGCGCTAACGCAGGAATTAAAGTTACTCTAAGATCGAATAAAATGTATGAGTTTATAGACAGGCTAGTAAATATAGCTTTACCAAGAATTAAGGACTTTAGAGGTTTAAAATTAAAAGGTATTGATAAATCAAATAATTTTTCTTTCGGCGTTAAAGAGCATATTATTTTTCCTGAAGTAAATTTTGATAAAGTAGATAAAATTAGAGGACTTGATATTACGATAGTAACCACAAGTAAGTCTAAGGAAGGAACCTTAGAATTACTTAAAGAATTTAATTTTCCATTAACAAAAAATAAAAACTGAGGAAACTATGGCGAAAACTAGTGCAATACAAAAAAATTTAAAGAGGATAAAATTAGTAAAAAGATATGCAAAAAAAAGAGCTGAGCTTAAAAAAATTATAAAAAATAAAAAACTAGAACTATCAGAGAGGTTTGATGCACAACTAAAGCTCAATAAATTACCAAAAAATTCAGCAAAAATTAGAATAAGAAATAGATGTGAGGTGTCTGGAAGACCTCATGGTGTTTATAGAAAACTAAAAATTTCAAGAATTGCTCTGAGAGATATGGCATCCTCAGGTAAAATTCCTGGAATTACTAAATCAAGCTGGTAGGAGAAAAATATGACATTAACAGATCCAATAGGTGATATGTTTTCAAGAATTAGGAACGGTCAATTAAGATCACTTAACTCTATTGACGTTCCCTCATCAAATTTTAGACAGAATATTTTAAAAATTCTAAAAAATGAAGGTTATATAAAAGATTTTTATTTAGAAAAGTCGGAAAATAATAAAATGTATTTAAAAGTTAATCTAAAATACTATGAGGGAGATCCAGTTATCAAAGAAATAAAAAGAATTTCTAAACCCGGCAGAAGAGTTTATTCAAGAGCTAATAGTATTCCAAAAGTAATGAATGGTTTAGGTTTAGCTATTTTATCAACGCCTAAGGGAGTAATGAGCGATACAGAAGCTAGAAAAAATAATGTTGGCGGTGAAATAATTTGTAGGGTATTTTAATGTCAAAAATTGGAAAAAAAAATATAACTATACCAAAAGAGTCCTCAATTAAGATAGAAGGTTCAAACTTAACTATTACTGGACCAAAAGGTTCTACAAAATTAACAATAAATGATAAAATTTTTTCATCAAAATTAAATGAAAATGAATTTGAAATTACTCCATTAAATAAAAAAGTTGATAAAAAAACATCTATACTCTGGGGAACTTACAGGAGCTTAATAAATAATGCTGTTACTGGAGTTTCTAAAGGACACGAAAAAATTTTAGAATTAAGTGGCGTAGGATTTAGAGCTAATTTAAAAGGAGAAAATTTAAATCTTCAGCTAGGATTTAGTCACGATATTAATTTCAAAATTCCAAAAGATATTAAAATAGCTGTTGAAAAACAAACAACTATTAAAATTAGTGGAGTTGATAAAGATTTAGTCTCAAAAATATCCGCTGACATAAAGAATCTTAAACCAGTAGAACCTTATAAGGCTAAAGGCATCAAGGAGAAAGGGCAGTACATTTTAAGAAAAGAAGGTAAGAAAAAATAATGAAAAAAATAAGTAATAGAAATAAAAGAAAATTGAGAAATAGAAAAAAACTTAAAGAAGTTAACAATAGCAGATATCGTGTAACTGTAACAAAGTCTTTAAACAATCTTTTTGCTCAAATTATTGACGATAAACAGAAGAAAACTTTAGTATCAGCTTCATCTATAGAAAAAGAGATCAAAAAAAATAAAGTTAAAAAGATGGAAAAGTCAAATTTAATTGGTGAAGTTTTAGCAAAAAGAGCTAAAGAGAAAAAAATTAGTGAAGTTTACTTTGATCGTGGATCATACAAGTTTCATGGAAGAATTAAAAATTTTGCTGAAACACTAAGAAAAAATGGATTGAAATTTTAATATGTCAGAAAAGAAAATAGATAGCGAAATAAAAGAAAAATTAGTTGCAATTAACCGAATTACTAAAGTTGTAAAAGGCGGTCGAAGATTTGGATTTGCTGCACTAGTTGTAGTAGGAAATCAAAAAGGCTCTGTAGGTATTGGGCAAGGCAAGTCAAAACAAGTTCCTGATGCAATAAAAAAGGCAACTGAAGTAGCAAAAAGAAATATAATCCAAATTCCTTTAAAAGAAGGAAGAACGTTACACCACGATGTAAAAGGCAAAAATGGTTCAGGCAAAGTTTTTATGAGAGCTGCTCCTGCAGGTACAGGTATAATTGCTGGTGGTGCTATAAGATCTGTTTGCGAAGTTTTAGGAATTCAAGATGTTGTTGCAAAATCTTTAGGATCTGCGAACCCTCATAACGTTTTAAAAGCATGTGTTAATGGTTTAAAATCTCAAAACTCACCTAAAATTTTATCAGCTATTAGAGGAAAAAAAATTTCTGATATTGTGATGAAAAGGGAGACTAAATAATGAATTTAAATAACTTAGTTAAAGTAAATAGAAAAAAAATTAGAGTAGGGAGAGGAATTGGATCTGGTCGTGGCAAAACCTCAACAAGGGGTCATAAGGGACAAAAGTCAAGATCAGGGGTCGCCATTAAGAGCTTTGAAGGAGGACAAATGCCTTTATATAGAAGATTGCCTAAAAGAGGTTTTAAGTCTATGAGTAAAAATAATGTGGCAATTCTAAATCTATCAACAATTCAAAAAATTTTAGAAAAAAATAAAGAGCAACTTGCAAATTCAATAAATCTTAAATCCCTACAAGATAAAAATATTGTTAATAAAAAGTATCAAAAATTAAAAATTCTGGGCTCAGGTGAATTAAAAATTAAATTAGACATAACAGCTAATTTTGTTTCTAAACAGGCTCAAGAAAAAATTGAAAAAGTTGGCGGCAAATTAAATATTTTAAAAAAATAACTATTTATGTCCAGTGAAAATTTAAACACAGTTGGAGCTTTTAGTCAGGCTAAAGATCTTAAAAATAGAATTTTTTTTACAATTTTATTATTAATGGTTTACAGGCTCGGAACTTATGTGCCAATTTCAGGCATAGATCCTATAGCTTTAAAAGAAATCATGTCCGAAAGTCAAAAAGGTTTATTGGGGATGTTTAATATGTTCTCAGGTGGGGCTGTTACTAGAATGGCAATATTTGCATTAGGTATTATGCCTTATATTTCTTCTTCTATTATAGTTCAACTCTTAACGGGTGTTTCAGACTATTTTAAAAATTTAAAAGAACAAGGAGAAATAGGAAGAAAAAAAATTACTCAGATTACAAGGTACGGTACAGTTTTAATAGCAGCTTTACAAGGTTATGGCGTTTCTGTAGGTCTAGAAAATGCCGGCAATCTAGTTCTAGAACCAGGCATGAGTTTTAGAATAATAACAACTATTTCATTAGTTGCTGGCACTACTTTTTTGATGTGGTTAGGTGAACAAATAACTTTACGAGGAGTAGGTAATGGGATTTCTTTAATTATTTTTTCAGGTATTGTCGCCGAAATTCCCAGAGCTTTAGCATCTACATTTGAATTGGGAAGGACAGGCGCGCTATCTGCATTAATGATTGTTGGAATTTTTGTTTTAGTAATTTTTACTGTTTTATTCATTGTCTTTTTTGAAAGAGCCATGAGAAAAATTTTAATTAATTATCCAAAAAGACAAGTTGGAAACAAAATGTATGGAGGTGAGTCATCACATCTTCCATTAAAAATAAATACTGCAGGAGTAATTCCAGCTATTTTTGCATCAGCTTTGTTATTATTACCCATTACATTAACTAATTTTGGTTTTACGGAGTCAGACTTGTTTTTAAAAATTTCATCTTTATTTACACAGGGACAACCTATGTATATGTTATTATATGCATCTGGAATAATATTTTTTTCTTTTTTCTATACTTCCATTGTTTTTAATCCAAAAGAAACTGCAGAAAATTTAAGAAAATATGGTGGGTATATACCAGGAATAAGGCCAGGAGAGAGAACAGCAGAGTATATTGAAAGTATTTTAATTCGATTAACAACAGTAGGCTCATTGTATCTTACTTTTGTATGCTTAATGCCTGAAT
>MDTA01160939.1_pt1 | contig 14227 bp, 20 predicted proteins | sample 811151 | NCBI WGS metagenome assembly MDTA01 (sample SAMN05326648, study PRJNA326480) | marine metagenome | isolation source: seawater | place: Indian Ocean: South | collected 2010 | reverse complement strand
TTTCGTTATGGACGATAGACCTCTGTGCATGTTTTATTATTGATTAGACTATTTTTTTTAAATTACTTTTTTTGGTATTGTGTTCGTTTGTTTAATTGATTAAGTCTTTTTAAAATGTCTTTTTTATTTTTTCCTGCGTTAACGTTTCGTTTAAGTTTACTCGCGTTTTTACTGGCACGACCTTTCAAAGTGTTATTAATTTTTTTCTTAAGATTTGCTTTATTATTTTGTTGTTGTGAAGGAGGTTTATTATTTCTCATTGCGTTTATTAACTTTGCTTGAACTCGTTTTCTTTCACGGTTCATTACTTTTTTATTTTCTTTTGGTGGTGGAGGTGGTGGTTTATTTGGGTTTCGTTTTCTATTTGCATTTTCTAATATGAGATTCATTGACATTTTGGGTGAGGGCATTTTCATCGCACCTTTCAATTGATTAATAAATGTTGATTTATAAACTGGTGATAAATCCTTCATACTTTCAACTTTTTTAACTGAATTTTTGTACATTTTTACTATATTTGAATTTTCAGTAATTTTATTTTTAAGTGTATCAATGTTGAATTTTGGATCGTGAATACTATTTAATAATTTAAGTTTATTGGCGTGTTCGGACTTATCGACTTGTTTTTTAAGTTTCAAACGTTTATTTAGATCATTGTGCACGGTCATAACCCCATATTGCTTTGCGCGCGCCAAAAATTCTTTTCTTCTTCCTCCCAACCATCCACGTGGGACGAATTTGTTTATTCTGACTTCTAATGCTTTTAATTTATTATTTGCTTCTTCAGCTATTTCTCGATTTCTTATATTGTTCAATCTTGCTTGTCTTTTCTTCATTTTTTCTTCACGTTTGACTTCTTCAGCTTTTTTCGCGTTATTTTCAGCCTTTTTCGCGTTAAGTTTCGCTTTCTCATTTTTCTTCCTTTGTTCTTCACGTTTAGCTTCAGCCTCTTCAGCTTCTTTCTTTGCTTTATTATTATTTACCTTTAAAGAGTTGGCTATTTTTTTTATTTGCGCTTTCGCGTTATTAAAATTACTATTGGGCCTTGCTATAAATCTAGTAATAACGTTACCCGATTCTCGATCTTTAAGTTTCAAATCAACATTTCTATATTTCTTGAGTTCATTCACGCGTTCCATATGTTCTTTACTTTTGTTAGTATTTGGAACAGTTAATTTTCTATTAATGGTTTTACTAGTTCTACTAAGCGATGCTGTAGTGGGTTTGTTTTTCCATTCATTATTTTCTTTTTTTTCCTTTTCTTCCTTTTCTTCTTTCTTATCTTTATTGTCGAGTCGTTTTTCAATTATTTTACTTATTTCACTTTTTGTGTTATTGACCGTTTTTGGTGCCCAAAAACCACCTTTAGCAAATTTGTTTATGATTTTTTGTGCGTTAGCGTTATTAGGGTAATTTTCTCTTAATTTTTTAACATTTTCACTTTTTGTATTGTTTAAAATTTTCTTGTTAATATTTTTCTTAATTTTATTAATTTTGTTACCCTTATTAAGCCTATTTATATATTCCTGTTTATTTGTAATCCCTTTATTGTTTAAATAAGCATTAAGATTTGTTCTATTCTGTTCTTTTTTCTTAGCCTCGTTTTCTTGTTTTTGTTTTTCATTTGATTTATTTTTAACTATTTTATTTAATTGCTTATTTGCAGTTTCATAAGTAATAGTATCGTTATTGAATTTAGTCAAAACACTATTTAACGTGTTTTTGTTTAAGTTATTATACGCATTTTTATAACTATTTATTTTGACTTCTAATTTCTTTTTATTTTCCGCTTTTTGCGTTTCTTTCGCTTCTTTATTATTACTTCTTTTCTTATTCAATTCTTCTATTTTATTAATAACACTCTGTTTGTCTTTATAGAGTAATTCACCTCGACCAATCAAACCCTGTCTTTTCTGGTTAACATAATCTTTAATAATTTTCAATACTTCTTTATTTTCCGATCGTCCAATTTTTAGTGTTTCTGAGTTTATTATTCTTTGGTTTTGAAGTATAGTTTTTTCTATTTTTTCTAATGGAACTCCGTTTTCGAGTTTTTGTAAAAAACTTGTTACATTATTTTCACTTCTACCTTTATTTGCTAAAAACGCGGTAAGTTTAGTTTTATTATTTTCGAGTTTTGCCTTTTTATTATTTTCGATCTTTTGTTTGTTTTCGGAATTCTTTACTATTTTTTCAATTTCATTGTTTATATTTGTACGCGCGTTATTTTTTTTGTAAGCACCACCCGTACCAAACATACCTACCTTTTTCTTATTTTGGAAATTCTTTATTATTTTTTGTACTTTTGGGTTATTTCTATAGTTAACATTCGTGTTTTTTATTAAGTTTTGAACATTTCTTTGGTGTTTTTCGTTACTAATATTTTGAAGTTCCTTTTTCGCCATGTTTAAGTTTCCGAACGAATTATACTTATTTAATACCTGTCGAACGTTATTTGTATTTGCATTAATACCGAGATTCTTAATATTTTTTATTAAAACGTTTTTTCCCTTTTTCAATTCTTCTTCTTCCTTTTGTTCTTTTTCTTTTTTGTTATTGTTAAGTTTTTTAGCGGTAATTTGATTACTGATATCTTTTATTATTGTATTAACTGGTGTACCTTTATTGAGACGTCTGAATGCATTAACTTTAGTATTATTGTTAATGTATTTATTCAAGTTTTTCTGGTTGAGGTAAGTCGCGAGTTTGTTTTGATTTTTAGTATTATTAGTATTTTGGGGTTTATTTGGTACAACTACCGGAACATTTGGGGGTTTGTTTGGTACAACTACAGGAACATTTGGAGGTTTGTTTGGTACGTTTGGGGGTTTGTTTGGTACAACTACCGGAACATTTGGGGGTTTGTTTGGTACGTTTAGGGGTTTATTTGGTACGACTACCGGAACATTTGGAGGTTTATTTTGTACGTTTGTATTATTTTTATTTTCTTCTATATTTTTTTCTCTAAATTTCACCTTAGCTTTTTTAATTGTTAGTCTTGAACCGTTATTTTTTGAAAAATTTTTGTTAAGGTTTACTTTAAGAAAATCTTCTTTTTCTTTCAGAAACCTTTTTCTAAAATCTTTATACGTTTCGTTAATTTGACCCTTTGCACGTAACTTTTTATAAGCATCTTCCGATGAGTTTGAGTAGAACTTTACTTTATTTGCTTCTCGAGCAGCTTTATAGTTGGACGACGAAATTGGTTTTTCTTCACCAAAAAGTTTTGAAAATAAATTCCTTTTACTCTGTTCCTGACCTCTTTCTATAGCTTTTGCAGCTGTAAATAAACTTGGTCTTTTATTATTTTTGAATGGATTTTTTGCTCCACGTATTTTTAAACCACCCCCACCTCTATTTCCATTGTTATTACTTTTTAAAATACCCCCATTGTTGTTATTTTTTAAAATACCTCTATTGTTATTACTACCACTTTCTTCTTCTTTTATAATTGTATGTTCTGCATTTCTGTTATTATTTAAATTATTTTCAGATTTAAATGGTGTTGATGAAATGCCCGTATTATTATTGAAGTTGTATGAATTTACATTCTTTGATACAATTTTCTTTTGAACCTGTCTGAGTCGAATTGGTTCGTGTATATTAAGCGCGTGTAAACGGCGTCCAATTATACCAATTAATTGTGCTTTTGTAAGCTTTTTATCCGCGTGACGTGCTACACCTACCTTTTTAGCGATTCGTCTTATACTAGAAACTTTAGTTGACGCACTAAAAAGTTTATCAAAATCTGATTGAGTTAGTGGTGATTTTCGATCTAATAAATGTGATCTATCTTTACTTAAAATAAGCGGTGGTAAAGGTAATTTACCATCCTGGATAGTTGAATATATATCACATATTTGACTTTTAGTCAAACTTAAATCTTCACCTGTATTTTGTTTTATCAGTGTCTTGAGATTTTTTACATCTATTCCTGGATCGCATGCATCCATATTGTTATAAACCAACAAAAAAGTTTATAACAATACGTTAAATTGTTTTCATACCTGTTAAATATAATTGCATTTTATCTTCGTAACACATATTGAAATCAAATACGTCGACTTGTCCAATATCTATATCAACTATTTTACTACCTTGTATTATATTCTGCTGTCTATTGTTCAATGTAGATGATATTAAAGCTTCTGCGAATTGTTTTGGACTTTTTATATCCTCTATGAATTCGGGTTCCATTTTCATTCGTATACAAAGAATTTTATGTGCCTTTTTATCTAGGAAAGGTGTTGTTGGTAAAGTTTCTAATGTTCCACCGTCTACGTAAACTAAACCATCGTATCTATAAGAAGAGAATATGAATGGTATAGCTATACTCATACACAATGCATCTACGATTTTCATATTAGGGTGCGTATCTTTCGAAAAATATACTGTTTTAGATGTATTTACACAAAATGCTGAAATGTAAATCTTTTTATCTATATCTGAAAATGATGGATCAGATTCTAATATATCTACAAATTTTTTGCGTATAGGTTTTAAATCAACTAGACCATACTTGTTCATAAAACACTTTAAATTTAATTTAACTAGTTTATTACCTTCGAGATCGGCTAATTTTTCTAAAATTTCATCTATACTAAACCCTAAAGCTAAAAAAGTGACTATTATAGCACCTGCTGAAGCACCTGAATATTCTTTTATATTATATAGTGAATTTTCTATATTTTTAAGGTACCCTAGGATTGAAAATCCTCCCATAGCACCTGGACCAATACAAAGATATTCCATATCGTCGTGATCACTTAATAATATTGAGGAAATTGCTTTCTTAAAAGAGCGAACACGAGTGCAAATACTAGCGTGTGTACCATTGCAGATGTAAGACTTGTTTGTCCTGACATGAAGAGACCCTTTGATCCTGGTGGGATACTCAATAGAATACCTGGGCTGAGTAAAATGAATAGAGTTGTTGTTACAAGAAGATCTGTTCTCGTGAGAACTACACCCAGGGCTTTGGAAATGGTTGAAAATGCGAGAAGAAAAACAAGTGCGTGGAAAAGAACAGCTGTTCTCCCGGTAAGACCGTCCCTGAATGCAATTTTTGTTCCATTTGTTCTGAGAATAATACCGGGGCTGAGAGCTAAAAAAAGAGATGATGGTATAACTATTTTTTGTGATGTTATATCTGGAAGCATGTTTGTATATATATTCATTACATTATTTATCTATTAGCTACCATATTGTGAATTATAAAATGCAAATTCAACGAAATCGTCGTACGACGCAAATTTTAAAATAAGATGAGACATAGCTGAATCATATAGATACTGTTGTAGTATCCCCCACATATAACGAAGATCATCTTGGTATCTTAATTCCCAATCAGTTATATGTAAAGGTTCTTCAATATTCGTTTCATTTTCATTATCGCTATATTCAGCTTCATTATCGTTCATAGCTTCGTAAACGTATTGATTCCAAACCATGTTTATTTATTCCTGTTTCTTTTCTTTTAACCCGGTTAATGAAAGAGAAGTTGATTCTTTAGTTGGTAAATTATCTAGTATTACTTTTAAGCAATTTTCAGCCTGTTCTTCGTTTCCATTGAAAAAAGTTGTTAAACCTTCCTTGACTGAGGTTTTATTTAACCCCTGTTTTCTGGAACTTTTCTTAACAGAAATTTTACCCTTTTTCAAATTAATAACATCAAGACCATTATCTGTCATAAGTTTCTTAACTTGGAGTTTGAGTGATTTTTCGGCCTGTACTAGGACTTTTATATCTTCTCGTGCGTCTGTAATTTGCTTATTAAGTTAAACCAATTTAGAGACGTTGTTTGAAAGTTCTTCTGATGCAGTTTCAGACATGTTTTAATATATAAACTATACCTTTATTCTTTAATTAACTATTTAACACAATGGTCTGCGCATACCGTCTGGTGAAATTGTCGAGTTATTCCAGACAAATGGTTCCTTGGAATTTGGTGGGTCGGCGCGGACTTGTTGATTGGCATTTCTCAATGCACCACCAACAGTTTCTGGGAAACCAATTTGTTGTCTTGGTTCGAGGAAATTTTGTCCTTCGAGGACATCTTCTGGGGCAAATTCTCCGAAATCTTCTTGGGAAGCGACTTCACGTGGGAGCAAAGAAGACGCGAGACCCGTACCCGCATTCATTTCGCAGTTAGACGCATCGCCTTCTGTAGATGCAGCTTCTTCGGTACCAAAACCAGATGGTGCGTGTGTTTTTTCTTTGACAGAGTATGTCGATGTTGTGCATGTACTGACAAGATAATATAGGACGATCGCGATCGCGAGTGCAATAATAACCTGCCTTGGTGAGACTTTAGTGAGCTTCATCTTCTTTTATATATAATAAATACTTTTTTTTATTTTGAATCTTCGTCTTCAAACATACATTCTTCTGGGTATGCTTCAATTTCTGGAGTTTCAGGTTCTGGTGGAGGGGGTGGTTTTTCTTCTTCGTGAATTTTCACCTGAACAATTTTCCAAATTGGTGCAAAATTCTTTCGACTAAAACAGATTTCAGAAAATTCAACAAAAACCGAACACTTTGATCCTGGTTTAATATCTTCCAATGGAAGTGGTTAATTTTTATGATTAAATGCTTTGGTTTCCGCAATTAATTCGAGTGAGAATCTATCGAACGAATCTGTGTTATAGGCTTTTTCAATTGTAGGTCCTGGAATTTTTCTACCAAACCATTTTTCACAATTTTCCGAAGCTTCATTTATATTTGAATTATCAAATTCACTGATTTTCGCCTGATTATCCTCTCCTGAAATTTTAATATACATGTGTTGTGGATCAACTTCAATGCATTTGACGTTAACTAGTTTTACAATACATCTCTTCTTTTCATCTGTAAAAACTTTAACTTCGCGTTCACCTTCTTCGTTTTTTGTTATTTCGTTGTAAATCATTCTATATACTGTAATGGTTTCATTTCTTTAAACCAATAAATGGAATCATAGCTGATTTTTCAAGTATTGGTTTTGGAACCCATTGGTCACGAATTGGTTTAAAACCGTATAGGGTTTCTTCCATTTTTACATCATTTATTTTTGATGGTAAAGGTTTTGGTTTATCTGGTCTGAAATTCATTTCATTACGTACATAGTTTTGGTTTGGGTTTGGTTTCCAATTCATTTTTTCAAGATTAAAAATATGATTGGATTGTGTTCGTAAATAATTAACTGGTGTTTTCATGTTATTACTATTTGATTTTAAACCGTAAACTATGTCTTTGCTAAGTTTTTGTTTGGATGGTGTTGTTGTTGAGAGTTTATACTTTTGTGGATTGATCTTTGCAGCTTTTTTAATTATACTTGGTCCCACCTTTGTATACGTTCGGAACGTGTGTGCTGGTTTACCGAGTTTAATACCGACCTTCTTTGCGATTTTATCCATAGAATCCGTACTCAAAATTTTCTTTTTTGACATTTTTCTTGCGAGTAAAATCATGCGTTTGCGATTCTTTTCTTTTTTAGCTGGGTCTGGTCTAAGACCTATTTTTTGCATCATGTATATATCTTCAATAAGATAGTGTTTCGTAGGTATTTGTAAATATTTATATGTTTTTCGGTAAGCTATATTTCTATTATCATTTGGGTATGTAATTTGTGCACCACTGGTAAGATTTACCTTTGCGACATTATATCCTAGTTGTTTTGGACGCATAAATGCAATATCGAGAATACCACCGAAGTTTTTATCTTCGAGTTTTCCTAATTTTATATTGAATAATCGAAATTTCATATCTAACGTAAACAATTCAACGTCAATAAGTGTATTAGAAGCCCCTTTTACGTTTTTACGTTTTGGTAGTAATGTATATCTTCTTGTAACGTGATACCCCTTAGATCCCTTACCTGTAGCGCTTGTTAGACCAATGTACTTCGTAATTTTGAATGCCCAATTTGTTCTATACGCTGTATTTTTTTCGTTATTTAAAATTTTATACTTACCTGTACCAGTGAAATGTTTGTTTGTTTCTCTAAGAACTGTATTTATTATTTTATAATTATCACGTTGTGCTATTTCTCCGAGTTTATTCCAAAGTAGAAGTTTAACGGCTTGTAATTTTCCGAAATACTTATCATCTGGTTTCATTTTTGGTACAAATTTTGTATCAATATCAGATGTTATTATTCTATCATCCATGTCCAGATAGAAGTTTACAGCTTCACCACCACTAATCATTAAATCACCCATCGGTTTGAGAAATTTCGAAAGGTCCTCTATAATATCGTGTAACAATGGACGTATTGATTCCGTGACGAGTACCTTGGCAGCTTCTTCGAACGTTTCGTTTGGGTAAAGTCTTTGTACACGAGTTCTAAACTTTTTAATGTTTTCTCTCGAGTATTCTGAAATGTATTTATAAAGTGTTTTATCTCCAAAACATACTTTCGTCTTTATCCAATCCTCCAATGTTTTATTAGAAAAATCATTGAATAAATAATAATAATTTTTAGGTAACTTTTTGACATTCTTTTCTGGTAAAGTATCACCAGGTTTTAAGGTTTTTTTCTTAGTTACCATTATTATATTGTGTATATAATAATATGGATTGTCAGAGTGAAGAACATAAATGTGATAATTTATACGGTGAGTGTAGATGTTATGCTGATGTAAATACAAAAAATCCCGGATCAGATCAGGTTTGTGGTATACGTAAAAAGGGATATATTATACCGTGTAAAGCTGGGTGTTGTGATGGCGGGTGTCCTGGTCAGTGTATGAACGCTTTAAAGCCAAGACAACCTTATGCTTTCGGTAAATTATACCCAATGCGTTTAGATAAGTTGATTGGAAATATGATATGTATTGCTATAATATTGGTTTTGATATCTACATACATTCTAATATTAAAAAGAACTTAAAGATACAAATTGTATAATAAATATAAAAATGTCTATTGAATCTGTCCTCGAAGAAATTACCGCCTTACGTTCTGAAGTTAAATCGCTTTCTAAAATCTGTAGAAAAATTAAATCTAAACAAGATGACCCAACGGGTGAAAAAGCCGCGTCTCGCGCTAAAAATAACGGGTTTAATCGCGAACAACAAATTTCTGAAAAACTCCGCAATTTTTTAGGACTCGAAAAGGGTAAACTTGTTTCTAGAAGTACGGTTACTCGCGCAATTAATACGTACGTTACTGCTAATAATCTTAAACACCCAGATAACGGGCGTATTCTCGTTTTGGATGATAAACTTAAGTCTCTTCTTGATCCACCGGAAGATGTTCAAATTACATTCTTGAATTTACAGAAATATTTGAGTCCGCATTATACAAAAGTACAACAATAATAATCTAAGTGAATAAATTTACTTAAAAAAAATATATACATATAATAACAATTACCAATGATAATTGATAAGGAATCTATTGAGAACCTTGTTGGTACAAAAATATCAAAGATAGATTTGTACCAAAAAGCATTTACACATAAATCAGCTTTAAAAGAAAATGAAAAATTAGATGGGTCATTCGAAACACTTGAATTTATAGGGGACTCTGTTTTGGGTTTTGTTATTACAAAATTTCTATTTGACCAATACGAAAATAAACAAGAGGGATTTCTTACTAAAGCGCGTACAAAACTCGTTCGTGGTGAAACACTCGCTAATATAGCATCGAAACTTGAATTATATAAATGGGTTCAAATGGATGAAAAGGGAATGCGTAACGGATGGAATAAAAATCCAAAAATATTGGAAGATGTATTTGAATCTTTAGTTGGTGCTATATACATGGATCTTGGTTTATTACACGCAAAGCAGTTTATTCTTAATATATACAAAAACCCTGTTATGGTTGATATGAATTGTATAATGATTGATGATAATTTTAAGGATCATCTTATGCGTTATTGTCAAACGAATAATTTGAGTTTACCTGAGTATAGAGTTTTATCACACGATAACGGTATGTTTTATATAGATGTATACGTCGATAATGTTTTTTTAGGGCGTGGGTGTGCAAAAAATAAAAAACAAGCTGAACAGTATGCAGCTAAATACTTTTTTTATCCACCTCAACTTATGTATAATAATACTTAAACAATAAATGCTTTATAAATTCATAATGTGTTGTAAGTATATAAAACCGTGTTTATATGTAGCAGGTAGTATTTTAGGTATTATTGCTAGTATAAAAATTATTATTAAATGGGATAAGCGTAGATCGTTTAGTGATTCTAAACCGTTTTCGCAATCAGAAAAAAAGATCACGTCTTCTTCCGAAGAAGAGTCCTTCTCTTCATCCGATGAAGAGACAGAAATTGTTGAAGGAGAATTGTCTTCTAGAAGTGGTCATACAATAAAATCTAAGTTTGAACGTAAAGTTATGAAATTATCGCATATGAAAAAACAAGATCTTATTGATGAATGTGTTCGTAGGAACATTGCGTGTGTTGGAACCGTCCGTGTTTTGCGTGAAAGATTGCGTATTGCGCGTGAGGATGAAAAAAAGGCTTAAAAGTTTTAAGGGTAAATAATTTAATATGCATCCGAATGTTAAAAAATGGTTAGAATTCGAGTATGCTCCTCAAAAATCACAGGAATGGCTTGATCTTAGAATGGGTATGCTTACAGCGAGTGATGCAGCATCTGCTATAGGTGTGAATAAATACGAAACTCCGGATCAACTTTTATTGAGAAAGTGTGGTAAAGGTCCAGTTTTTACCGGTAATGAAGCGACACGACACGGTGAAAAATACGAAGACGAGGCGCGTATACTTTATGAACAACGTCACAACGAAGTTGTACACGAATTAGGGTTATGTCCACATCCCAAATATTCTTTTTTAGGTGGTAGTCCGGATGGTGTAAGTGAGTCAGGTAAGTTAGTAGAAATTAAATGTCCGATGATGCGTGAAATAAAACCAGAAGTACCTGAACATTACATGCCACAACTTCAGTTATGTATGGATATTTTGGATTTGGAAGAGGCCGATTTTATTCAATATAAACCAAGTGATTTTAATTGGCCTAAACCAGAAGAGTTTGTAGTTGTTAATGTTAAACGCGATAGAGAATGGTTTGAAAAATATTTACCAGTTATGGATGCGTTTTGGCAACGAGTTGTATATCATAGGGAACATGGTATAGAGGAACCCGAACCTAAGAAAACTAGGAAAATAAAGGAAATTATAAGACCGGAGTGTCCCATACACACTGATTCAGATGACGATTATTTTAGTGAATAATTATTTAAATAATTTCATGTTCAAATTTAACAGAATTCGAACATGAAAAATATTATCAGGATATAGTAATAATGAAAGGTTGTACCATAGGTGATGATTCTATATTTGATATAGATGTTAAAGGATGTCAGCCCGTAAGTGAAGATCAGTGTAAATCTGGTTTTAAAGTTTTATCTAAAGATATAAATACACCAAAAAATTCGTTAGATCAGTGTTGTAAATGTAAATCGGGTAAACCATGTAAATACTGTTTAGATTCAGGAAACTGTTCAGAAGAGGAAAAACCAAAATACGTTTCCGAGTTGTCGACTTGTTATGCGGATTTAACAGGTGATGCCTCATCAAGTGCATCTCCATCGGGTGTTGATAGTGATGACGTTGAAAAATTACAAGAAGAAAGAGATGAATTTGAAAAGAATACACACGAAACGTTAAAAGATAGTGATGAAACTACTAAATCTTACGATGAAGAACAAAAGAAATCCGGTGAAGAAGAAGGTGGTTCCTCGTTCATGTTAATATTATCCGTTATACTGTTAATTATACTACTTGGTGGTGGATTCTATTTTTTTACTAAAAATTAAATATCAGGGTAATATAAATGCAAACATTTGGATCACGAGCTGAAGTGTGGCACGGCGTTGCCCTTAAAACTACCGGTGGTTTAGAAAAGAAAGATCTTACTCAAGATAAGTATGGTCGAATCGTGAGTAAGGCTGCGCGTAAAGCGGCACTCGCTAGATTGGCGGAAGAAGGTAAAAAACATTTGGTTAAAGTTTTCAAACCTAAAAAGACAGGTTTCAAACTCCAGCCCAAGGAAGGGACAAAGGAATGGAAAAAGAAAGTCAAGAAAATGGGTAATTAAGAAAATGTTGTAATAGAGTAATAATGACACTCGCTAAGTGGAATGAATCTGTTAGAATAGCTAAAATTAAATTGGGTTTAGATCCTAAGTCTTATACAGTTATAAGAGGTAAATTACTTAAGGAATCTCAAGCTATTTACCAAATGCTTATACTAAACGAAAAAACTACAAAATGAATTGAAATCCTTTGAGTCTTTGTGGTTCATAAACGACTAAAGAATTGAGTTTCCAAGAAACACCAAATTTTCTATTCAAGAAATATATACTGTTCATTTCAACGATGGCGGTCCCTGAATTTCTTGCATATAACCCATTTTTGATTTCGTCTACCATTGGTTTCTTTTCCTCGTTATAAACATTTGGTTTAACCTTATCGTCTATTGTTGAATCAACCTTAACACGAAACTTTGGTTCTCGATCAAGGGACTCTTTTATGTTTGAGTAAAACATAGGTTTTAGTTCATTTACACTCATTGATCTACCAAATATATCTTCACTTTGTTCTGATACGGATTCGATAACTTTATTTTCGAGTTCACGCATGTGATTATAGAATTTTTGTACAAAATTCCCTTCTTCATCCCACCCTTTCATTGCAAAATCAATGTTATACTTTGTCGGTCCGATTTCCGGTGTAAACCCGGAAATACCAAAAGGCATATACATACGCGGGAAAATTATCTTCATAGATTTATCTTCCGTGTTACAAAGTGATATCTTTCTCCCGTCGTATTTAGCAACTTTTAAAGTATCTTTTGCATTTATAAACTTTGCTGCCATTTTGTAAGTAAACTTTATAAATGTATATGGTCTGTAAGCTTTAACCTTCTAACTATTACTTTTTATAAAACCATTAACCATACGAGTTGTATTTCCATTTTCATTTGAATTTTTGGTAATCCACAAATTTATATATTTTTTAAATTTTTCCGTGTTTTTTTCGTGGTATAATCCATTTAGTTCTCTGTACGTAAACTGGTTTTTATGATCTGTAAAATTTCTTTTAAGTTTACTTAACTTCTTTTTTTTAATTTTATTTTCTTCGTCATTAGTTAATTTTCGTAAACGTGTTGTTAAACCATTTTCAAGTGTTTTTCTTGAAAGCTTTCCTCGACTCAACATTTATATATACTAACATTACTTTTTAGTCGGTTTTAAAAATTCACTTAACCCACTGTTAACATTTTGAGCACGTTTGGATTTAGTCGGTGATGTAAAAGCAACATTAAATGCTTTTTTTAAGGTTTCCCTGAAAGGACTTGGCATACTATTTACTACTCTTTTACCAAATCCTGGAGAAACGGGTGATCTTTTTGGGCTGTTATTATTAGACTTTTTTGGTGTTGTTGTCATTTATATAGAATAAGAAAATATTAGTATATATAAATGGCTCAGCAACATCAGGAGTGTCCACATGGTTTGACTGTACATGAGTGTGAGAAATGTCAAAATTTACTTGAAACACTGAGAAATATACGAAACGGTCAGAGGACAATATCGAGAGATGTTTTACAAAGAATTCTTAGAATTATGTTAAATAAAAATAATTATGTAGTACGCAGGACTATACCTAATAGAATAACAATATCAGGTGAATTACGTGAAATTTTCGTGAGGTATTTGGATAGTTTTAGGAATTCTTACCCTACTAATAGAGTAAATATAGCTCTAAATATAGTAAATTACATAAATACGAGAAATGCTATAGCTTCTTCACTTCGTAATTTACCAATTAATTTGAAGCGAAAAATAAATAACAGAAATAGTAATAATACCAGGTAATGAACTGGTTACGTATAAAAATCATAGAGATACACGTTTCGTATATGATGATGAGGTACAAAATATTTAAAAAAATATTAACCTAATTTTCTATTTTTCTTCGTTCAATAAGCTTACGTTTATAATTTAATTTGAATTTGAATTTGAATTTGAATTTGAATTTGAATTTGAATTTGAATTTCTACCTATCATTCTTTTTTGATTTCTTATAAATCTGAGTATGTCATTTCTAAATTCTTTATAAAATTCCTGTTGTTCTTCTATTTGATTTAAACTATTCTGTGCATTGTTATATTTTTTCTTTCGTTCTTGTGGTGTCATTTTATTGAAACCGGTGTGATTTACGCGTATAGATCTATGTAAAAATTTTAACATATTTA
>MDTA01064656.1_pt1 | contig 14228 bp, 14 predicted proteins | sample 811151 | NCBI WGS metagenome assembly MDTA01 (sample SAMN05326648, study PRJNA326480) | marine metagenome | isolation source: seawater | place: Indian Ocean: South | collected 2010 | reverse complement strand
TATAATGGTGAAGCAGCTCTGATGATGTTCAATCTTAAAAAGAGAAAATCTAAATTTTTTTTCGATGAAAATTTCTTTCTATATTTTGAAGAGACTGATTTACTAACAAGATTTAAAAAAAATAATTTTAAATCTTATACTGCCACTAAATTGAAAATAAAACATCACAGAGCGAGTTCGATAGATGTAGACATTGATAAAATCAATTATGTGAGAAATTGGCATTATATGTGGTCAATGTTTTATTATTATAAGAAAAATTTCGGTTTTTTTTCTGCTTTATATAATACATCTAAATATTTAATCAAAGATTTAATAATGCTGATTTTTTATTTTTTTTTGTTTGATAAAATTAAATTCAAAATAAGATTCTATAGAATTTTTGGAATTACTTCCTCGATTTTAGGATTTAAATCTTTTTTAAGGCCATAGAGTATTGATTGAATTAATTATAAAAACTTTTTAATAGATTAAGAGTTTGCATAATATCTCTATCAATATTTTTACTCATTTTAATTCCAAATTTACAAAATTTTTCATTGCTAACACCATAAAAAAGTTGATTTAATACAGGTGATTTTGTTTTTTTTATCTTAATTTGAAAATTATTTTTTTTAATAATATCTAAAATTTGCTTGACCGAATAATTTTTAGTAAGAACATTGTAAATTTGGTTATCAAATAGATCTTTATTTACTACATTTACAATTACTTTGATTGCATCATTTAAAGAAAGATATGGTCTAAATTGATTTAGTGCATTATTCCAAACAGGAATTTCCTCTCCTAGTATCGTTTTTAAACAAAATTTATTTACCGCAGTATGAAACCTCATCCCTTTTGAAATTCCACAAATTGTTCCTAAGCGAAGAGAAATAAATTTAATTTTTTTATTTTTCTTGAGAAATTTTTCTTCCATCAATTTTTCCTCTGCATAAGGACTTCTAGGTTCTAGATTTTTGGAATTTTCATTCACAATTTTTAAGCTTCTGCCATACACACTAGTAGAAGATAAATGAATTAATTTTGCATTGTTTTTAATACAAAAATCCACTATATTTTTAAAAATTCCATAATTATTATCAAAAATTAATTTCTTATTTTTAAATGACTCTTCTGCGTTTGTAATTGATGCTAGATGAATAACTACATTAATTTTTTTATTGATTTTTTTTAAAGATTTTTTGTTTCTTAAATCTCTTAAAATGAAATTAGACTTCATATTTCTAGATTTAAATTTAAATAAGGTATTTAAATTATTAGACCTAGCAGAGTCTAGCAGATATAAATTTTTAATATTTTTTATTTTTGAAATTTTTTCAATTAAACCCGATCCAATATGACCCAATGCTCCTGTTACTAATAAATTCATTTAATTTATTCTCCCAACTTTATTTTAGATATTTTTTTTAAGGGAAATTTAATTTCCTTGCGATATTTAAATGATTTATAAATTCCAACAACCGTTTTCAAACTTATTAACGAAGATTTTGCTGAAAAGTTATTTTTTAAGTTTTTAGTGAGAGTTGAATACACTTCATCATAAAATTTTTGATGTAAATTATCAATCTTCACTTTAACAATTTTTTTATTAAAGTTACTAGAATATTGATCTAGATTTTTTCCTGAAATTTTAAAATATCCTTTTGTACCCAGAATGGTAATTGAATTTTCAAGATTTGAAGGTCTGGTTGATGTTGTAAATTCCATATTACATAATATTTTATTTTTAAGTTCTCCTGTAACTATACAAACATCCTCGGTTTCAATAAATTTTGAAATCGTATTAGATCTTGCAAATATTTTTTTGAACTGGCCAAACATTTGAGTTATTAAGTCAATAGTATGAATACCTTGATTTGTAACTACTCCACCATCATATTTCCATGTTCCTTTCCAATTATTTTTATAATAATTATCGTGTCTACTCCAATATAATCTACTAGAAATTAAAAATATTTTTCCAAGCTTTTTTTGTTTAAGAAGTGATTTTAATTTTAAGTATGCAGGATTTAATCTATGTTGAAAAACTACAAAAACTTTTCTTTTAAACTTATTTTCTAATTTAATAATGTTTTGAATATGATTAATTTTTAATGCTAAGGGTTTTTCTACAATTGCATTTTTTTTTGAAACTAAAATTTTTTTTGTTTGTTGGAAATGTTCACCACTTGGGCTAAGTACTGAGATTATATCAATACCTTGATTGTTTAGGATATTTTTTTCAGAATTCAAAAATTTATTTTTTTTTAGATTATTTTTTTTTTCATAAATATTTATTAGACTAAATTTTTTTTTTTTAATTGCATTAAAATGTTTTTTATAAATATTTCCTGCACCAAAAAAGCTTATTTTGTAATTTTTCATATTATATTTTTAATATTTTTTTAAATTCTTTATACCTAATGCTTGTTGTATGATTTTTTTTAATTTGATCAAATCCATTTTTACAAATTTTTAGAGCTATATCTTGATTGTTTTTATAAAAACTTATTTTTTTTAATAAGTCTGATTGATCAGAATAAATTATTAAATTTTCCTCATTTTTAAAGTATTTTTCCATTTTTTTATTTTTATCAGTAAATAATAAACATCCCTGTGATAAACTCTCAAAAATTCTTAAATTTAAAGCATTATTTTTATCAAAGTCTGAATGAATATTTATAACATATTTAAATTTGCCCATATATTTAAGCATCTCTAAGCCATAAATTGGACTCTTTGAAAAATTTGATAATTTTTTCTTTTTAAAAATATAGTCAAAAAAAAATTTAATTATTTTTTCATGGTTAGTACTATAATCTTTAATATTTCTAGATCTTATTTCCAAATCAATTTTGTTTTCAATTAAATTTTTTAAAATTGATCTTCTTTGATCATAATCATTTCCAATACTGCCCGTAAATAAGACTTTATTATTTCTAAGCCCATACTCATTAAAATTTAATACCCTATCAGGAACTGAGACTAGCATTAAAGAACTTTTAATTTTATTCTTCTCAGCAATTTCTAAAATAATTTGATTGTCAGATAAAACATGATGAAAATAATTTTCCTTAAAAGTGGAATAATCATTTGAAATTTTTGAAGATTTCCATAAAACATTATAACTGTTATTCAATTTCAAATTAGAAATAATATTTTTACTTTCTGTATTCGAGATTAGAAAATCTGGTTTATAATCGTTATAAATAAAATCTAAATATTCAAAATATTTTTTTTTTGTTTCTTTACAATTTATACTTTTTATTAATTCAAAATTATTTGGAAATATTATTTCGCAATTATATTTTTTTTTTAATTCTAAATAAAATTCACTTATCCAATTACAATAAAAGTCACAAAATATTTCATTTATTTTTTGGTATGATTTATTTTTAAACAACTCTAATTTATTTTCAAAATACTTATCGGCATTATGATAAGTTTTTGCTATCAATAAGAACTTCATGAATTTATTCCAGTACTTTAATTAAATAAAGTCAAATTTTTTTTATACCAGTCTATTGTGATATCCATAGCCCTATGAATATTCCAAACAGGTTTCCAGCCTAATTCTTTATAAATTTTTTTGTAATTAAGTTTTTGTTTTTTTATCTCTATTTTAGAATTATTTAAAATTACTGGACTTAAATTTTTATTTATAATTTTTTTTATTATCAAACTAACTAATTTTGATACTGTCAGATTTTCGTTTGATCCAACATTATAAACAAATAAATTCCTCTTATTTTTAAACATCTCAAACATAAGTTTAATATAAGCATTTGATACATCCTCTACATATAAATAATCTCTAATTAGTTTTCCATTTGATCTTAAAACTGGTCTTTTTCTTTTCAGTGCTGAAATTATTACATGAGGAACTAATCTATCCATATTGTAATCGCCTGGTCCATATATATTTCCAGATCTTATTATTCCAACTCTTAAATTATAAGTTTTCGCATAACTTTGTGCTATTAGATCTGATGCAGACTTTGAAACATCGTAAGGATAATCACCTTTTAAAGGATGATTTTCTAAATATTCTTTATTTCTTAATTCTCCATATGCCTTATCAGAAGAACTGTAAATTAAGTTTATATTTTTATTATTATTTCTCATGGCTTCCAAAATATTTATAGTACCTGTAATATTACATTCGTATGTTTCAACGGGACTTTTATATGCATCTATAACTTGTGTAATTGCTCCTAAATGAAAAATTGTATTAATATTTTTTTTTTTAATAAGTAAATTTAAACTTTTATAAATTCTGAAATCTCCCTTAATGATTTTTAAGTTTTTACTCTTAATATTAAGTGTAGAAATTTTTTTTTTGTTTGAGGATCGATCTAATAAAAATACATTATGATTTTTATTTTTTACTAATTTTTTAATCAAATCTCTTCCTAAAATTCCAAATCCTCCTGTTACAAGAATATTTTTGTTCATTTTTGAAAACCTATGAATGTAGAAATTGCTTTATGTATAGTGTTAATATTTTTAGGAGTTAAGCCTTGATGACAGCCAATCAAAATACCATTTTTCATAATATAATCCGCGTTAGGTAAAGTGGATAATTTATTTTTACTTGATATTAAATAACTGAAAGCAGGATGTCTTAATATATTTCCACTAAATATTGGTCTTGTCTGTATACTGTTTTTTTCAAGATAGATTTGAAGTTTTTTTCTATTAAATTTTTTATTTTCTTTGATAATTATAGGATAGGCTAAGAAATTAGTTTTTACATTAATATCAATTTTTGGTGCAATAAAATAATTGTTCATTTTTTTGAAAAAATTATAATGTTGGTTAAAATTAGAATTTCTTTTTTTATTAAATTTTTTCAGTTTTTTTAATTGTTGTAATCCAAAAGCAGCACCAATTTCTGATGGTTCAAAATTATAACCAACATTTTGAAACACAAACTTTTTATCATAATCGTAACCTTTTAATTTTATACTTAATCTTTTATTTATATCTTCTGAGTCCTTTAAGAGACTTGAGGCTCTACCCCAACTCCTTAGAATTTTTGCTTCCAGGAAAACTTTTTTATCGTTAGTTAATAGAATTCCTCCATTACCTGCACAACTAACAATATGTGAACCATAAAAACTTGTGATAGAAATATCACTGAAATATCCGGTAGTTTTATTTCCATAAGTGGCCCCTAAGGTGTCTGCCGAGTCCTCTATTAATTTTAAATCATACTTTTTTGCCAATTTTTTTATTTTTGGCCAAGATGGTACATTTCCTATAAGATTTGGGATTAATAAAGCTGAAGTTTTTTTTGTTATTTTTTTTTCAATCTTATTTAAATCAATTTGCAAGGTATCTTTCTCTACATCAACAAAAACTGGATTTAAATTATTTAATATTATGGATGAAACAGCTGTACCAAAATTTAAACCTGGAGTTATGACTTCACTATTTTTTGGTAATTTGAGTGCTTTAATACCTAAAATGAGTGCTGATGTTCCTGAATTAACCATTAAACCATATTTTTTTGAGAAAAATTTACAAATTTTTTTCTCGAAAATTTCTACATTTTTTCCCATTTGTGTTGTTTTTTTCAATGTGTTTAAAACTGATTTAATTTCTTGAGAACCATAAACGTTTTTACCGTAAGAAATTATATTTTTTTTTATAGCCATGGTGCCTGATTATTTTTAATAAGTTTATTTAAGTAATTTTTATCTCTTAGAGTGTCAACTGGATGCCAGAAATTCTCATGTTTAAATGCCATTAATTCCCCATCTTTTGATAAATTTTCTAAAGGTTCTTTTTCAAAAATACAATCTTGTTTGCTACTTATGTAATCGAAAATTTTTGAATTTAAAACAAAAAAACCACCATTTATCCAACCTTCAGATAAAGAGTCTTTTTCTTTAAAAATTTTCACTTTATTCTTTGCTAAAGTTAGATGTCCAAACCTCGGTATTGGCCTTACTGCGCATAAAGTTCCAATTTTTTTATGTTTGAAATGAAATTTAACCAATTTTTTTAAGTTAATATTTGATAGTCCATCTCCGTAAGTCATACAAAAATTTTTATCATTACCTAAATATTTTCTAATTTTTTTTATTCTTGCTGCTGTTTGAGTTTTTAGTCCTGTGTCAATTACTTTTATAAATTTTTTTTTTATGAAATATTTCTGTAAAATCTCTTTTTTGTAGCCTGCGCAGACTATAATTTCTTTAAAATTATATTTAAGGTAATAATTAATTATATGATCTATAATTGGTTTGTTACCAATTTTTACCATAGGTTTAGGAATTTTAACTGTTTCCTCAGATATTCTTGTGCCAAACCCACCTGCTAAAATAACAACTTTCATAATTTTTTATTTCTTTCTCAAGAGTAAATAATAGTTTTCTAATTCTAAATCATTTTTTTTAATTTTCATAAAATTTAATATTATATAATAAATTGATATGAAATATCCTAAAAAACTGAAAATAAACTTATTTTTATTTGACCAATCAAAAAAATAATATTTTATAAAATTCCCTAGTTTCTCATTTTCTTCTTTTATTAAAAAATAATTTAAATCTGATAAAATATTATTTATAAAATTGCTTCCATAAAATACATATGGTGCATATCCCTCCATAATAGAGGACTTGGTGAGAGTTGCAAAGTTTGGTTTATTTTGTGATATTAATAAAAAACCATTTTTTTTTAGTTTACTATTTATGAAATTAATTAATTCAAATATATTTTTTGAATAATAAATGCAATGAGCTAAAACAATTAAGTCATATTCTTTATTTTTTGGTACATTATTTTTCTCTAAATCATCAAAATCAAGTTGATAACAATTCAAATTAAAAACACCTGATAAATGATTGGCTATTTTATAATCATACTCTGTCAAATCATAGTTTACTGAAAATTTTTTTTTTAAATTGTAACCTATATTACCTGGTGCACCAGATATATCTAAAATATCTTTAATATTTTTATTTTCCTCTAATAGATCTTTAATATAAAAATATTTTTTATTTTTGTAATTATCGTTTTTGTTTATATTAAAATAATAATCAAATTGATTTTCTTTAGACTTTCCTTCTACAAAATGCCTGATAGATGTAGAAAAGTTTTTGAACAAATAAAAAAAATTTTTTTTACTTTTTTCTTCTCTAAAAATTATATTGCATTCGTTACATTTAAAAAAATAATGTTTTAGTGAAATAATTTTCTCATTATTTTTTTTGCAGTATTTACATATTTTATGTTTATATGATGTCATATTTCATTTCTTGTATATTTTTTTTATTGAAAAAAAATATTTGATCACAATTATTTCTAAGCATTTCTAAATTATGTGATGAAATAATCATTGTTCTATTGTGCTTATTAAAATAATTTTTTAAATTTAATATAATTTCATTTTCATTTTGTTCATCTAGATTGTTGGTTGCTTCATCCAAAATTAATATTTCTGGATTTTTGTAATAACTTCTTGCAATACCAATTCTTTGAGCTTGCCCCCCTGAAATTTTGATTGCATTATCACCTATAGAAATCTTATCACCATTTTCTTTATCTTTTACAAAATCTGAAAGGTTAGAAATTTTTATAGCTTCATTTATTTTTGTTTCAGAAATAAGGTTTTCATCTTGTGCAAAAGCAATATTTCTTGTGACTGAGGTATTTTGCATAAAGATTTTTTGTGGAACGAAACCAAGAAGTTTTTGCCAGTTTTGACTGTTCCGAAATAATTCTTTTTCCGAATCTATTGTTATTTTACCTTTTGAAGGTTTTAAAAGTCCTAGTAATAGGTTTATAAAGGTAGTTTTGCCAGATCCACTTGCACCAAAAATGCCTATTATTTCACCCTTTTTTATTTTTATGTTTATATTTTTAAGAATTTCTTTTTCATTGTTATAACTAAAAGAAACATCCCTAAAAGTTATGTCATTTTTAAATGAAATATTTTCTATAGAATTTTTATTTTCTCGGGATTTTAACTCTATTTTTTCTCTGTTAATGTTTTGTATAGATGCTGAGTTTTTTTTTAAAATTTGTATATTTAATATAATTCTATTTATACTTGGCAAGATTCTAAAAGCAGCTACAACTAAAAATACTAAATTAGGAAGCATTGAGTTTAGATCCTCTAAGTTAGTGCCAACAAAAATTGTTACAAAATATATCATTAAAAAAGACAAAACTAACAATTCGATTATTATTTTTGGATAAAAAGAAAAAACACTATCTTTAAAATCATTTTCTAAAGTTGTCTTTTTAATTTTTCCAAATTCTTTCAAAAAATAATTTTCTTTTTGGAAGATTTTAATTTCTTTAATTGAATGAAGAGCATCAACAATATTAGAAAAGTTTTTAGATTCCAATTCTCTTCTTTTCTCTCCAAGTCTAATTAATTTTCTTCTTGTAAAAAAATTAAAAGATAATATTAAAATAAGTCCCAACAATAATATGCTAATACCAATATTAAAATCTATTACCAAAATTGTTGAAAGAATAAATAAAGCAGTAAGTATTTCTTGATTTATGGTTAAAATTGATTGCAAACATATAGAGTATGCTTGAACCTCATGAATATTTCTAAATTTGATTGACTCTTTCTTTGTTATACTTTGAAAATAATCTGAGTAGATATAATTTGCGTAAACTTTCTCGGACAGAATTTGTTCATAATTATTAATAAATCGCTTTGTTAACATAAATATTCTGACCAGAGATAAAGACTTCATTAAATAAAATATTAAGAAAAGAAAAACAGATAATATAATCAAAAATCCTCTATTGGTATCTTCGGGTATAATTTGATTACTAAAAAAATTATTAATTATCAAAATATTTTTATCTATATCGCCTAAAAAATAAAATAGTGGAATAATTAACCCAATGCTAATGAGCTCAAGAAACGAACCAGCTAAAATTATTAAGTTTGTGAATATATACTTTTTAAAATATTTTTTTTCCAATAGCCGAATGGTTTGAAAGTAATCCATCATAATGTTAATTTTTTGCTCTTATAATACCAATACTCGGAGGTTCATCTTCCAATGCTATGGTGAAGAAGTTTCCGTTTTCATTATAAGAAATATCTCTAATTCTTTTACCAATATTAATTTCCTCCATTGTAATTATTTTTGAAAATTTTTTATCAAAGTTGATTCTAAATATTGAATTTTTTTTTAATGATGTGATCAAGTAATTGTTAATCCATCTTGTTGAAAAATTTTTTGGTACTTGAATAATTTGGGATATACCAATTGATGGTACAAAAGAATATATTGGCTCTTGAAAATCAAAATCTTCATGACTTTTTAAAAACTTGTACTCGTCAGTTTCCTGATAGTTATCATTATAGTTTTCTCCATAGGATGCTAATGGCCAACCGTAATTTTTTCCTGATATAATTTTATTTATTTCGTCACCTCCTCTTGGTCCATGTTCAGTTGATAATATTACGTTGTTGTCATTTACTAAAAGACCTTGTGGATTTCTGTGACCAGTAGATAATTTTGTAACTTTTTGGGTATTTAAATTAATTTTAAGTATGTACATAACTTTTTTTAACAAATTTTGATTAAACTGATCTTTTAATGTTTCGTATAATTCTACATTCTGTGTATCCATCGCAGATACAATTAATGATGGATCATTTAATTTATTTATTACTTCAAGTCTCCCACCTAGTGCTGCTGATCCGCATCTTTCAACATCTAAATCTTTATCTCCTTGCTCATAAATTTTAGAAAAGATAAGATTCGAATTATTAAATTTAGATTTTACTATCTTAAGATGATTACACCCTTTAACTCTGTTAATATAAGATACAAATAAACTATTATCAAAATATAATGTATCTAGGACTGTAATATCTTTTGGTAAATTATTTTTTATATATTTGTAATTTTCAAATTTTTGTGAATCAAAATTAAAATTTTCATATACAAGTGTTTCACCATTATATGTTGTAACTAATACTTTTTTTTCAATGTTTTCTATGTAAAAAGGAGTGGTTTTTTTTCCATCTCTTTGATTATCTTTCGTGTTAATATTCTTTAAATATTCTATTTCTTTTGAGGCATTACTCAAAATCTTTATTTCTTTAAAAAAAAGACTCACAAATTGTGTATCTGGAAAAATTCTCTGATTAACTAAATTTTTAGCTTGTTGTATTTTAACTAATTCATTTGAAATATTTTCATAATCATTTTTGATCTTTTCGTAGTTATTCCTATCTATTAAGCTTTGTTTTTTTAATTCAGGAATAATAAATAATGTTTCCTTTAAAACTTTTTTAAATTCAAGTGGCATTAGTTGTTTTAGCCAAAAAAAAGTCTTTGGATCTTTAGCATTAAAAAAATAAAGTATAAACATTAAAAATATCAAAGTAGTAAAAGATATAATTATTTTAATAAATGTTTTCATATTGATTTATTTATTAATTTATATTGAGATGCAAAGTGAGGCTCAATAGACTCAACAGCTTTCTTAAAGTTGCTAGAAGTTTCATAATAATTAGTCAGCGCATATCTAATTGATTGATTTAAAGGTTTTCCTCTGTGGATTAAAGTAGTATCAAATAATATTAGAGAGCCGGGATTACCAGTTAAAGTTATAATTTGATTATTGGTAGTGATTTTTTTAATTTCTTCCTCAGAATATCTTGTATTTTTAAAATTTTTTTTGAGTTTAATTGAGGTTTTAAAAATATTTTGCAATCTATTAGACTCTTTAATTAACTGAAATGGTCCGTTATCCTCTGTAACTGAATTCAGGTATAGTATAGATTTAAACTGTTTTCTATACGCATCTCGATGCCATCCAACACCTGATCCAGGATTTTTATTTTTGAAAACTACTTTATTTGCCATTGTCATAGTATTTTTAAGCTGTAGTTTGCAATAAATTTCCCCAATGCTATGTATTATTTTGTTTGTAAAAAAATTTAAAATATCATTATGAAGTATTTCAGCTCCAAATATCCTATTATCAGATTGAACTTCATCTTTCCAAATCAAATTTGGATAGTTTAAAATAGCTTCATCTATTAAATTGATTATGTTCTTACATTTTTTTTCAGAAATAAAATTTTCTATTTTTACATATCCATCTTTTTTCAAACTTTTTAATATATTTTTTTCTTTGTAACCCAATTCATTTGTGACTTTATTTTTTTTGTTATCAAAATTACTTTTTAAAATATATTTTAATATTCCAAGTGGTGTTTTAATTAATTTTTTCATTTTTTTTATAAGTAAATTTAAATAGTAAATTTGAGATTTTTTTAATTGAGAACATACAAAGATTTATATGAAAAATTAGATTTTTTGGATTCCCTAAATTAAATAAAATATTATAAATAATTCTATGGTGAAACCTTTTGAAAATTAATTTAAATAAGAATAAAATATATATTCTGCCCAGATTTTTTGAGATTTCCTCTATAAATTTTACATAAAAATCTTTGGACATGTTTGGTGCTACTCCAAGCAGCCAAGGAGTTATTTTATGGCAGAAAATTAAAATTTTAGCATTTCCAACTAAATCTAAGTAATAATTTATTAATTCACCTACATTTAAATCTGCTTTTCTTTTCTGTTCGATGATTTTTTTTTCTATTCTTGAGGCCTTACCCTCATTTAAATCTGTCTCCATCAAACCACTTTTTTTTAAAATAACAACATCATGTTTTAAAGCTATAATTGCATTTATTTTTGCCAATGAATAAATTTTATCAGCTCCTAAAGGATAATCACTTAGATCAAAGCAGTTCATTCTATAACATAAGCCTGGAAAAGCTCCACCTATTGCACAAATACTATTCCATGCCTCTACACCTGATTTAAAATAATCGTAATCAATTAAATATTTTTGATTAATGTAATTTCTAGCAGTGCAGTAATTATGAACTAGACCAACATTTGGATATTTTTTAAATATATTAATACATTCGCTTATATAGTCTCCTATCATAACATCGTCGTCAGCTAACCACATTCCCAATTCAGTTTTTACCATACTAAAACCATCAAATGTATTTCCATTAAAATATTTATTTTTTTCCTGAAAATGAAGTTTGATTCTTTTGTCTTCTTTACTTATGGTCTCAAGGTATTCGCGGGTATTGTCAGTGGAACAATTATCAAGTATTAAAAAATCAATATCGTTTCTGTCTGTTTTTAAATAAGACTTTATTGAAATTTTTAATTTTTCTAATCGATTGTAGGTTGGGATTATAATTGTAAGAATTTTTTTTTGGCTCATATTATGTTAATGGAAAAAAATTATTATTTTTTAAAAATTGCATTTTTAAATAACTGAAATACTTGTAAAATTTATAAAATTTTTTGTACTTTATTCTTGTCTCAATAAGATCCTTAAGGCATTTTGTATAATTGTTATTATAACTTTCAGAAATTTTATATGAAAAGCTTAATAAATCATGCACAAATAAAATAAATGAGTTTTTAATATTTTGCTGCTCGTCATTAACCTCACAAAGACTTTCAAACGAAGGTCCAACAAAAATATTATATCCGGTATGCTTTTTTTGCCCACAGTTTTCAAATGATTTATTCTTTAAATTTGCGTGAGCAGAACCTGCGATATCCATTAAATAGATTTCATAATTTATTTTCCTTAATAAGGATATAATTTGATCAAAATATTTAATTTTTTCATAATATGGTAATGTCCAGGTTTCTATAAATAGAAAAGGCTTATCTTTATTTATTCTTTCTAATCCTCCCTCAATAATCTCATACTCTGATCCTTGAGTATCTATTTTTATAAGATCTATTTTATCATCAAAATTCTTTAGTTGATTATTTAAAGTATACACTGAAACTTCTTGCTCTATATAATTTTGCCTTAAAAATTCTCCTTCATATAAATTCATATTTTTATTTGGTTTAAATAATGAACTGCAGCTTTCTATATCGGTTTTATAAAAAATTTTTTTTCCCTCTTTGTTAAATAGAAGATTCTTACTTTCCAAGTCAAAATCTATAGTATTTAAATTTTCTTTAATTAAATAAAACCAGCTTTGTAATCCACCTTTTGAACCGATATCTAAAAAGTTGATTTCTGGAACATGTTTTTGTAGTTTTTTTATGTGGCTGGTAAAGAAAAACATTTTATTTGGTTATAAATATCATTACTAAGTTATATTTTTTAAATTTAAATTATTGTTTATCAAAATCTTATTTTTTTGAATTTTTTTGTTAAATTTTTCTGTCTTAAAAATTGCGTTATTGTATGCATAAATATATGAGAAGCATCCTCAGTGATACCATAGTTGTTAACTTTAGTATGAATAGATACATCGGATTTTTTTTTTAATATACCACCGTTAAAACCCACAAAGCTCACAGTTCTCATTTTTATTTTTTTTGCAAATTTAATAGCATTTATTAAATTTTTTGAATTTCCTGATGAGGAAATTAAAATCAATAAATCTCCTGATTTAGCTAAGGTTTCTAATTGATATGAAAAAATATCCTCAAATTTCATATCATTCGATATTGCAGTAATTAGCTCCATGTTAGATACTAGACTATAAAATCTAGGTTTAAGTTTTGTATCTGATCTTAAAAGTTTAAAATAATCAGCTATGTAGTGATTTGCGAGTGATGCAGATCCTCCATTTCCACATAAAAAAATATTTTTTTTTAATTTTACCTTTTTTTCTATTATAGAAGCTACTTCCTGTAGTTTGTTAAGCTCAGTTTTTTTAATGGTATTAAAAAGAATATGAATATAATCTTTGAAAAATAAACTAAAGTTTAAATATTTTTTTTGAGGGAATTTCATATTAACATTTAATTTTTATTTGTTTTCCAGTTCTTTTTTTAAATCTTCATACTCCCTAAGTTTTTGTTTCATAAAAAAATAAGCCATTTTTGATTTGTGGGCAAATCCCTTTGGGGTAAGTAAATATGCATAATTGCTTTTATCTTTTGAATTTTTAAAATTTTTAATTTTTATGTATCCCTTTTTTTTTAGAGCTTTAAGACAGTAATTTAATTTACCTAAACTAAAACCAAGTTCATAAGCCATATTTCTCTGACTTGCTTTTGAGTTTGTATCTATTTTTCTAAGTACTTCAAATTCATCGTTATTATTGTTCATAAATTGAACTTATATCGTTCATTTATTGAACTGTAAAGAAAATATGATATAAAAATGGAAAAAAATAATAAATATTGTGAAAAAAAATTTGAAAATAGGCTTCATGCAGGGTCGTTTAGTCGGCT
>MDTA01183376.1_pt1 | contig 14230 bp, 17 predicted proteins | sample 811151 | NCBI WGS metagenome assembly MDTA01 (sample SAMN05326648, study PRJNA326480) | marine metagenome | isolation source: seawater | place: Indian Ocean: South | collected 2010 | reverse complement strand
TCCTCTAATCATTGGAAAAACATAATCTTTAACAAAAACATTTTTTAAATCTTCTATGATTACTTTTTTTACACCTAATTTTTTTGCATTTTTTATAATTTTTTTCTTATTCATTTCTTGGCCAATATCAGCCGTATATGCAATTATTTCTGAATTATAATTTTCTTGAAGCCACTTAAGAATAATAGAAGTATCCAGTCCACCTGAATAGGCTAACACGATCTTATTTTTTTTTTTTATTTTAGGCACAACTTTTTTTTGCTGCATTGTAGGCTTTTGTAAAACCCATCATTGAATATAGATCTTTAGTTTTACTGCCATTTTTTGATGTCCCTGTAATAGATAGTTTAGATGCTTTTTTCATTGTTTTAATTAAATTAAATTCCTCTTCACCATCTAACAACCATGCAAAATTTCCTTGAGAAAAAAATGAAAATTCATTTTTACCACTTATGGCTATTACCGAAGCAGATTTGTACTCATGTCCGCTTGTAACACTTATTTCATTTTTTATATTTTCTGATTTTCTAAATGTTACAAATAATCTTGAAGGAGTTCTTTTAAAATTTTTTGGCGATCTTTCTAGTGGTATAGTTTGAGCAAAGCAAACTTTCCCTTTACCATCGTTATAAGTAAAAGTTTCCCAGTTTTTGAATTTTCCAACACTTTTAGGATTTTGAGCATGAGCATAAGAGTGCAAAAATCCAAAAAAAATTACAGAAATTAATAAAATTTTTTTAATCATTTTTCTATTTTGATTGATAAAAGCAATCTATACAAATTTATTATCTTTTCAATAGTTGTTTATTTAAGGAGCAGGATTTGGATTATTTTGATGTATTAAGTTTATTTCATCAATAATTTTTTGATCAAGAGAAATGTTAATACTATCGATATTTTCTTTAAGCTGATACATATTTGTAGCTCCAATAATGTTGCTCGTCACAAAGTCTTTTGAATTAACAAAAGCCAAAGCAAGTTTTGCTAAAGAAATTTTATATTTTTGTGCAATTTTAAAATATTCATCAACTGCATCATAAGTTCTTTGATTATGGTACCTCGGGTAATTATTATAAAATAAGTCAAGTCGAGAATTTTTTGGAATATTTTTATTTCTATACTTTCCTGTTAAATAACCAATAGCCAAAGGTGAATAGGCTAACAAACCAGCATTTTCTCGAATTGAAATTTCTGACATACCTATTTCATATGTCCTATTAACTAAACTATAAGGATTTTGTACTGAAACCACCTTTGGAAAATTGTGTTCTTTTGAAATTTGTATAAATTTTGAAAAACCCCATGGAGTTTCATTTGATAAACCAATATATCTTATTTTTCCTTGATCAATAAATTTTTTTAAAACTTTTAAAATATTTTCAAAACTGTTCCAGCTTTTCTCATTTTCTTTGTGCTTATAATCAAGCTTACCAAAATAATTTGTATTTCTTTCAGGCCAGTGTAATTGATATAAATCTATATAATCTGTTTTTAATCTTTTAAGACTATCATGAAGCGCTGACTCAATCCCTTTCTCAGAGTATTGAGAACCACCTCCTCTAATCCAAGATAGCCCTGGTCCTGCAATTTTACTTGCTAGAATAATTTTTTTTCTATTTTTTCTCTTTATAAACCAGTTACCAATTATCTCCTCAGTTTTACCGTAAGTTTTTTCTTTAGGTGGAATAGCATAAAGCTCAGCAGTATCAAAAAAATTTATATTTTTTTCAACTGCATAGTCCATTTGTTCAAAACCCTCTTCCTGGGTGTTTTGTTCCCCCCAAGTCATAGTCCCCAAACAAATAAGGCTTACGTCTAGATCAGTATTTCCCAATTTTTTAAACTTCATAATAACTTAATATTTTTAGGTGATATATGTAGCATTGAAAACCTAAAAAAAATGACTATATTTTAGGAATGGATTTTAATCGACAAAATATTAAAGTAAAATCTTCAATTTCAGATGCGCATGTAATTGACGAGGGCTTAAGAAGTTACATGCTTAAAGTTTACAATTATATGGCTTCTGGAGTTTTTCTCACAGGAGTAGTTTCATTGTTGCTCTTCAGATTGTCTGGGGGTTACGATATTGAAATAACTTCATCAGGCATAAGTGGATTAACTGGAATTGGTGAGGCACTATTTGCATCTCCTTTGATGTGGGTTGTCATGCTTGCTCCACTTGGGATTGTTTTATACATGAGTTTTGGAATTAGCAAAATGAGTGCGGCTAAGGCACAAACAACATTTTGGATTTTTGCAGCACTTATGGGAGCATCTTTAGCCTCAATATTTTTAGTTTATACTGGTGAGAGTATAACTCGGGTATTTTTTATAACAGCAGGAACATTTGGGGCGATGAGCATCTATGGATATACAACAAAAAGAGATTTAACTAAATTTGGATCATTTTTAATGATGGGCTTAATTGGAATTATAATTGCATCTATCGTAAATTTTTTTATGAAGTCTAGCATGATGTATTTTGTAATTTCAGTTTTAGGAGTTTTAATTTTTATTGGGTTAACAGCTTATGACACACAAAAAATAAAAAATATGTATCTTGCTAGTGATGATAGTGAAATTTCTGGAAAGAAAGCAGTTATGGGAGCTTTAACACTGTATCTTGATTTTATCAATTTATTTATAATGCTTTTAAGACTTTTTGGTCAAAGAAGATAGACCAATTATTTTATCAATTTTAATTTTGTCCACTCAACACGATTAATTAAACCCTCTAAATTTTCTGATTTTTTTATTATTTTTCCATTTTTATCGAATACGTAAAATTTTTCATATTTATTACTTGGGCTTAAATTTTTTGATATTCTATAAATAGGTTTATCCGATGCTCTTTGATAAATATCAAACGATATCTCTTTTTTGTTCATCGAAAGACCGTAATCCTTCCAATCCCCAGAAGAAACTTTTTTAGCATACAAATTTAGTATTGATTGAAGCTCCTTTTTTACAAAAAATTTTTCCTTTTTAGGAAATCTATTATTTACAATTAATTTAAATTTGTTCCTGTTCATCTTTGTATTTTTTAATCAATGGTATCTGAAACATTGTAAACAAAAAGGTTAAAGGTAAAATACCCCAAACTTTAAAATTTATCCATATTTCTTCAGTTTGAGTTCTCCATACAACTTCATTTAATATTGCTAAAAAAATAAAAAAGCCTACCCATCTAAAAAGTAACTTGTTCCAACCTTCTTCTTGTAATTTAATAGATCCCTTAAAAAAAATTTTTAAAAAGTTTTTGTTTGATACCATTTTTCCAAAAACCAATATAATTGCCAAAATTATATTGATTATAGTTGGCTTTAAGTAAATAAATATTGGGTTATTAAAAAATATAGTCAATCCACCAAACAAAGTTATTAACAATGCACCAATCAAAGGCACATAAGGTATTTTCTTTTCTACAAAGTAAACAACTAATACAGCAATTAAAGTTGCTATAATGAGAGGTGGTATTGCTGCAGTTAAGTTTTTATCGCTTTTATAATATACCAAAAAGAAAATTAACAATGGACCAAAATCCGCTGAAAACTTAATAAATGATTTATTCACATATTCAAGCTATCATAAAACTTTTTTAATTTATATTTTTTTATTGATTTTAGAAAAAATGTTATTATCTTTTGATTATATATGCTTGCAAAAAAAGCTAAATTTTCCATAGGAGAAATAGTAAAACATAGACACTTTAATTTTAGAGGTGTTATTTATGACGTGGACTTCGAGTTTAACAATTCAGAAGAGTGGTATCAGTCTATACCTAAAGATGTCAGACCAAAAAAAGATCAACCTTTCTATCATCTGCTTGCTGAAAATAATGAAATTACATATGAGGCCTATGTATCAGAACAAAATTTAATAGCAGATAGTTCCGGTGAGCCAATTAGACATCCACTTGTAAATGAAGTCTTTTCTGAAAAAAGAGGATCAGGCTATTATAAACCTTCAAATTAGTTAGACTATTTGCCACAAAGTTAACAAATTTAACACAAATCTCTGGCTAAAATTATTTATAACTTGAAATGGTTAGTGCCTAGTTGGGAATTTACATATACTTCCTTATCTCCCTCTCAAATTTCCAATTAGGCCAATAAAATATCCCATTCAAAATTAATCCAAAATAAGTTAAATGAAGATATGATAAAATTATTAAACCCAAGCAACATTTTTCATTTTGCTGGCAAAATTCTTAATTTTATAAAAATTTTCATTATGCCAATTATAATCATTGGTATTATTTTTTCTTTATTCTTATCACCTAAAGATTATATCCAAGGAGATGCTGCTAGAATAATGTATGTGCATGTACCATCTGCATGGATTGCTTTACTATCTTTCGCAACTATCAGTTTTCTTTGTATTTTAAATTTTATTTTTAAAATTAAAAGTTTAAGCTTAATTTACAAAAGTATAGCTCCAATAGGATTGACTTTTAATTTAATAGCAATTTTTACAGGTGCATTTTGGGGCAAACCTACTTGGGGAACATGGTGGGTTTGGGATGCCAGGTTAACTTCCATGTTAATTTTAATGTTCTTTTATGTAATTTTTATTTTTTCATATAAATTTATAAAAAACACAGAGAAATCTTCTAGAATTTGTACATCAATTTCTGTTTTAGGATTAATAAATCTAATAATTATCAAATATTCTGTGAATTGGTGGTCTACACTTCACCAAACCTCGAGTGTTAATCTAATTGGTGAAACTACAGTACATTTTTCAATGTTAATTCCTTTAGGCATCATGTGTATTGTATTTTTATTGTATAGTGCGATGATTTTTCTAATGAAATATAAGATAGAAACAATTAGAGTCAAAAAGAGAAGCTTAAAAAAATTATGATTTTAAATACAATTTTGATGGATGGGTATGGCATATACGTTTGGTCATCTTTTACTTTGACTTTTCTAATTTGCTTATTCTTGTTTTTGAAAACAAAAAAAACTTTAGAAAAACTTGAAAGGGATTTTGTAAAAGAAATTCATAGCCTTTCAAATAAACAAATAGAAGACTTAAAAAAGCAAAAAATCGCCAAGGAAATTTTAGTTTCGCACTCAAGAACCTAATTTAGCATTTTAGAAATGCTTAACATAAAGACAAAAAATAGATTATCGGTCTTGGTAGCAATATCTGCTTTAAGTATTGTTCTAGTGGTTTTCATATTTAAAACTCTCGAAGACAATGTTTTATATTTTTATTCCCCATCAGAAATAGAGTCTAACAACAAAATTTCATACAAAAGTGATATTAGAATAGGCGGAATGGTTAAAGACGGATCTGTTAAAACAAATAATAATGAAATAAAATTTGTGATTACTGATTTCAAAAATGAAATCATTGTAAGTTACAAAGGAACAGTCCCAGCTCTTTTTGCAGAGGGCAAAGGGGTAGTAGCAGAAGGCAGATTAGAGGACAAAAATTTTTTTTTAGCAAAAAGAATTCTAGCAAAACATGATGAAAATTATATGCCACCAGAAGTCAAAGAAAGTTTGAAAAAAAATGTTAAGTAATTTAGGTATTATTTTTTCAAGTTTTGCACTCATAATTTCTATACTAATTATCCGTTTTTCTTTAATCGAAATAAAATCTCCACAAAATAAAATTCCTTTAAAAATTTATAAACTTTCCTTATCACAACTAATTTTTTCTATATTAAGTTTTTTTATTTTAATAATAGGATATATTTTTTCAGACTTTTCGATGGTGAATGTTTATGAAAATTCCCACACTACAAAACCTTTATTTTATAAAATATCAGGAACCTGGGGTAATCACGAAGGCAGTTTGTTGTTGTGGACCAATATACTAGTGATTTTTTCCTTTTTATTTTTAGTTTTAGATAAAAATAAAAATAAAAATTTTAAAATACTAACTTTGTGTATTCAAAATTTATTAATTATTATTTTTTTTCTTTTTCTACTAACTAATTCTAATCCTTTTTTAAAAATATTTCCTATTCCTAAAGAAGGAATGGGTTTAAATCCAATTTTACAAGATCCGGCCTTAGCAATACATCCCCCACTACTTTATGTAGGATTTGTTGGATCATCAATTTATTTTTCGGCTGCATTATCTGCTTTAATTTCTCGAGTGGACTTCACATCATTAGCAAAGTCAATTAAGCCTTGGGTTTCGATTTCGTGGTTTTTTCAAACTTTAGGAATTCTTGTTGGTTCCATTTGGGCATACTATGAATTAGGTTGGGGTGGATACTGGTTCTGGGATCCAGTAGAAAACTCTTCATTGATTCCTTGGTTTCTTATGACAGCGTTACTTCATTCAACATTAGTTTTAGAAAGAAGAATAGGTTTATATTCTTGGGTTATAATCTTAAGCATTTTAACCTTCACGATGAGTGTAGTCGGCACCTTTTTGGTTAGGTCAGGCATTTTAAATTCTGTTCATACGTTTGCAAATGACCCTTCAAGAGGGTTATTCATTTTAACTTTTTTAACTTTAATGATTTTTTCATCGATATTTATATTTTTTAAATATGCTCCCACAGAAAAAAAAAATTATAAAATATTTTCAAAAGAATTTTTTATATTAATTAATAACTGGTTTATGATTTTTTTCTTAGCAGTTGTATTAATTGGAACTTTATATCCTGTTTTTTTGGATACTTTAATTGGTGAGAAAATATCAGTTGGACCACCTTATTATAACTTTATTTTGGCTCCATTTTTAATTCCATTATTGTTTTTAATGACTTCAGGACCTAGATATAAATGGATTACACAAGAAACTAAAAAATTCTTTAATGTAGTTTTAATATTATCTTTAATTTTATTTTTTGCTGTATTTTATTTAGTTAAACAAAATAATTTAATGATTAATCTGATACTATTATTTTCAATTTATTTGATTACTCAATCTATATTTGATTTTTATGAGAATTTTAAAAATAGAAAAATTAATTTTTCTAGGGTGCTATCTCATTTTGGTTTTGGTTTACTAATTTTTTTTATTTCAATCAATCACATATTTTCAATTGAGGATAATTTTAATATCAGGGCGGGGGAGAAAAGAGAAACAAAAAACTATATTATAAAATTTGAAAATTTAAAAACTAATGATAATAAAAATTATAAGTCAGTAGTTGGTAATTTTGAAATTTTTAATAAAAAAAAACTAATAATAGAAAAACTAAACCCTGAAATTAGATTATATAATCAACCTAAAACCTTAACATATGAGGCATCAATAAAATCAAGTTTTCTTTCTGATACGTATTTAACAATGAGTAATATATCTGAGACAGATATTTTTAATATTAAGTTTCAAAAAAAACCATTTATGAATTTTATTTGGTTTTCAGTCTTACTAATTTCATTTGGCGGTATTCTGAATTTTTTTAACCGGAAAAAAGAAATATGAAAAAGCAATATTTAATTATTACTTATATAATTTTAATCTTTATTTTTTCTGTTTTTTATTTAAGTCTTGATAAAAAAACAATTTATAACACAGAAGACTTAATTGGAAAAAAGATAAACGAGGTAGAACTTAATCTTTTTGATAAGGGTACTTTCAATACGAAAGAAATTTCAAATTATAATTATACTTTGATAAATTTTTGGGCATCTTGGTGTGGACCTTGCAGAAAAGAGCATAAGTATTTAGTTAAATTAAGTAAAGTAAAAAATTTGAAAATAATTGGAGTTAACTTTAAAGATGAAGATTCTAAAGCTAGGAAATTTTTATTAGAAATGGGCAATCCTTTTTTTATTCTAGCAAAAGATAAGCAGGGAAAGAAAACGGTTGATTTCGGTGTTTATGGAATTCCCGAAACAATTCTTGTAAATAAAAACTTAATTATTTTAAAAAAATATATAGGACCATTAAATATAAAAGATGTAAATGAAATAAAAAAAATAATTAATCAATGAAAAAAATATTTCTATTAGTAATTCTAATTTTTATTAACTTGAAAGTTATTTCTCAAGAAAATTTTGATAATAAAATTTTAAAAAATCTAAGATGCTTAGTATGCCAGGGTCAGACCATATCAGACTCTAATTCAGATTTTGCTCAAATTATAAAAAGTGTCGTCAATGATAAGGTTAAAGAGGGTTTAACAGAAAAGGAAATATATGATTTCATGGCACAAAAATACGGTGATTGGATCTTGTTAAATCCACCTATTAAAAAAAATAGCTATCTGTTATGGGTACTGCCTTATCTACTTTTCTTGTTTGGTGGTATAGTAATTTATCTTATTACAAAAAAAAGGTTATCAGGAAAGTGATAATAAGCTATATACATTTTTAGTTTTAAATTGTATTTTTTTAGTATGAAATTAAAATTTTTAATTATCAATATTCTCTTAATTGGATACCTTAATGTAATCGCCAATGCTGAGGAAATACAAAAAAAACAAACAAAATTTGAAGGTATAAATTTTTATACTGGAATGTTTGATTTCAGCGATGATGGAAAAAGATCTAATCTATATGGAGTAGAGCACCAAAATGAAAACTTATTTAAGGATACTATATTTGGCAGAATAACCCCAGTGACAGGAGCAATGATAACAAATGACATGGCCACTTATGTTTATACTGGTATTGAAACGAACTACAATTTAGGACCAATAAATATTACTCCAAGTTTTACCCCGGGTTTTTATAGACAGGGAAATGGAAAAGATTTAGGTCACCCTTTAGAATTTAAAAGCGAAGTCCAATTGTCACTTGATTTATCAGAGGGTTCAAATTTGGGAATGTCTTATAACCATGTTTCAAATGCCAGCTTAGGAGATAAAAATCCTGGGGCAAATAGCTATATGTTTAACTACCTCAAAAAATTTTAAATTTATCTAGCTAATATGAATCTTAAAAATTGTCTCAATTACGATGACTTTAGAAGGCTTGCAAAACAAAATCTTCCTGCACCAATCTTTCATTATATAGACGGTGGATCAGATGATGAAATAACTCTAAAAAGAAATACAGAGTCCTTTTCAAATTATGATTTAGTTCCGGATGTACTTTCAAGTGTAGGGGAACCAGATATGTCAACTAATGTACTTGGAAAAAAAATTAAAATACCTCTTTTTTTATCTCCAACTGCAATGCAAAGACTATATCATCATGATGGAGATAAAGCGAGCGCTAGAGCTGCAGAAAAATTTGGAACTTTTTATAGCATGTCAACAATGGCAACTAGTTCAATTGAGGAAATTTCAAATATTTCGGGTGGACCAAAAATGTTTCAGCTTTATATTCACAAAGATAAAAGTTTAACAGATAATTTAATTGATAGATGTAAAAGGTCTGGATTCAATGCAATGTGTTTAACAGTAGATACTGTTGTTGCAGGAAACAGGGAGAGAGATCATAAATGGGGTTTTACAACACCACCAAAACTCACATTTAAAAGTTTACTAAGTTTTGCTTTACATCCGAAGTGGTCAATAAACTATTTGATACATGAGAAATTTAAATTAGCCAATGTATCTCATTTTACTAAAAATGGTAGCAGCATAGCAAAAGGTGTTATGGAATATATAAACGAACAGTATGATCCATCAATGAGTTGGAAAGATGCAGAGTACTGTATTAAAAGATGGGGAGGACCTTTTGCGATCAAAGGAGTAATGTCCGTAGAATATGCAAAGCGATCAGTAGAAATTGGAGCATCTGCAATAATGTTATCAAACCATGGTGGAAGACAACTTGATGGCTCGAGAGCACCTTTTGATCAACTTCCCGCAATAGCAGATGCTGTTGGAGGTAAAATTGAAATAATTTTAGATGGAGGCATAAGGAGAGGAACACATGTTTTAAAAGCTTTATCATTAGGGGCTACAGCATGTAGTTTTGGTAGGGGTTTTTTATTTGCTCTAGGCGCAGGAGGACAAAGAGGTGTTGAATCTATGTTGCAAAGAATGCATGACGAAATAAGACGTGACATGATACTTTTAGGATGCAAAAATGTTAAAGATTTAAATAAATCAAAGGTGATAAATAGAAAATGAAACTCGCAAAACATTTAGATAGATTAGGTACAGAAACTGCTTTTAGTGTATTGGCTGAAGCAAAAAAACTTGAGGCTCAAGGAAAAGAGATGATCCATCTTGGCTTAGGTCAACCTGATTTTAAAACTCCAAAACATATTGTAGATGCAGCTAAAAAAGCTTTAGATGACGGTCACCATGGATATGTTTTGTCTAATGGAATTCTTGAATGCAGACAAGCAGTTACAAGAAAAATTAAAAAACTTTATAACCAAGATATTGATCCTGAAAGAATAATAATAATGCCTGGAGGAAAACCAACTATGCATTATGCAATCCAATGTTTTGGGGAACCGGGCGTTGAAATAATACATCCGACACCTGCCTTTCCGATTTATGAGTCTATGATAAATTTTACAGGATCTACCTCAGTACCTTACGACCTAACAGAAGATAAAGACTTAAAATTTAATCCTGAAAAAATTTTATCATTAATCACGGACAAAACCAGGTTATTGATTTTAATTAATCCAAACAATCCAACAGGTAGTTTTGTTGAAAAATCATCTATAGATGTATTAGCAGAAGGATTGAAAAAACACCCGCACGTTACAATTTTGAGTGATGAAATTTATAGTAGACAAATTTTTGACGGAAAAGAAATGCCAACTTTTTTTAATTACCCTGAACTAAGAGAAAGATTAATAGTTTTAGAGGGGTGGAGCAAAGCTTACTCTATGACTGGGTGGAGACTAGGATGGAGTTTTTGGCCAAAAAATTTAATTGAACACGTTAACAAACTTCTCATAAATAGTGTGTCATGTGTAAATGCAGCCGCCCAATTTGCAGGCATTGCTGCTTTAGATGGCCCAGACGATTCAATTAACGAAATGATGAGAAAATTTTCAATTAGAAGAAAACTAATTCATGAAGGATTAAATAGTTTACCAGGTGTAGAATGTAGTTTGCCCGGAGGAGCCTTCTATGCGTTTCCTAAAGTAATAGGCACAGGTATGAACGGATCAGAATTTGCCAAAAAGTGTATGCACGAAGCTGGTGTAGCAATTGTCCCGGGAACTGCTTTTGGAAAAACATCAATTGATTACGTCAGATTTAGTTTTGCAGCCTCTAGAGACAATATCTCTCAGGCACTGGATAAAATTAAAAAGATTTTAAAGTAAAATTTAATTTTTGTGCTTTGACCGATGTATTTTAAGATTATAGTATAAACCCATGACTACATTAAAAATGCCAAAAGTCGACAGGAAAGTTCTAAAAAATAGAGCTAATATATTTCAAGATATTTGCAAATTTACTAAAAAAGAAAATGTACTATCCGAGCCGGAAGAATTAAAACCATATGAAACAGATGGTTTGTCTGCTTATAAGCAAACACCTATGCTTGTAGTTTTACCTGAAAATACAAATGAAGTAAGTAAGATCTTATCTTACTGTAATAAAAATAAAATAAAAGTTGTGCCAAGAGGTGCAGGAACTGGTTTGGCAGGAAGCGCATTACCTTTAGCAGATTGTATATTACTTGGACTTGGAAAATTTAATAAAATATTAGACATTGATTATAAAAATAGATGTGTCGTAGCTCAGCCTGGTGTTACAAACCTTTCTATAACACATGCTGTTCAGAACGAGGGTTTTTATTATGCTCCAGATCCTTCAAGTCAAATAGCATGTTCAATTGGAGGAAATGTTGCTGAGAATTCTGGTGGTGTTCATTCATTAAAATACGGAACAACAACAAACAATGTCTTAGGAATAGAAGTTGTTTTGATGGATGGCACAATTACAAGAATTGGAGGTAAAATTTATGACTCCCCAGGTTATGACTTGCTTGGATTAATCACAGGGTCTGAGGGTTTATTATGTGTGATAACTGAAGTCACAGTAAAAATTTTAAAAAAACCAGATACCGTAAAAGCAATGTTAGTCGGTTTTCCAACTATAGAGGATGGTGGAAATTGTGTGACACAAATTATTTCTGAAGGGATTATTCCCGCAGGAATGGAAATGATGGATAAGGTTTTACTTGAGGCAACAAATAATTTTTCAAAAGCTGGTTACCCCTTAAATGCAGAAGGCATGTTAATTGTTGAACTAGACGGAACAAAACATGAAGTTGACGAGTTGATTGATAGAGTGGCAAAAATAGCAAAACAAAATAAAAGCTCAAGTATAAAGATAAGCAAATCAGATGAGGAAAGATTAAAATTTTGGTCGGGTAGAAAAGCAGCCTTTCCAGCTTGTGGAGAGATGGCGCCAGACTACTATTGTGTTGATGGAACAATTCCGAGAGGAAAACTTGCTAAAGTTTTAAAAGAAATTACTAAATTATCAAAAAAATATAAACTACCAGTAGCAAATGCATTTCATGCAGGAGACGGTAATTTACACCCAATAATAATGTTCGATGCGAATGATGAAAAATCATTAGAAAAAACAGAAAAGTTTGGTTCTGATATTTTAAAACTATGTGTAAAACATGGTGGAGTTTTGTCCGGAGAACATGGAATAGGCGTAGAGAAGCGTGAACTAATGTGTGAAATGTTTAATAATGACGATATCCAGCAACAAATAAGTATTAAAAATTCTTTGGATCCAAGCTCTTTATTAAATCCTGGGAAAGTATATCCAATTTTAAGAAAATGTGCTGAGGAAGGCAGACTACACATTCATGCAAGAGATAAATCAAAATTCTCAGACATCCCTAGATTTTAATTTAGATATATTAAAACCTAATAACGAAAATGATATTCAAGATATTATAAAATATTGTTACAAAAAAAATTTACCTTTAGAAATAATCGGTACAGGTACAAAGCAAAACATTGGAAAAAAACTTCAATGTGCCAAAACTCTTGATATGTCAAACTTTTCTGGAATAATAGATTACAAACCTGAAGAATTATATATTACAGTTAAAGCAGGGACGCCAATTAAAACTATTCAGGATAAATTAAAAAAAAATAGTCAACACTTAGCTTTTGAACCAGTTAATTTTTCTGAAATATTTAATAGCAATTTGAACGAGGGTACTATTGGGGGTACCCTTTCGTGTAATTTTTCTGGTTCAAGAAGATTTAAAGTTGGTAGTGCAAGAGATCATATTCTTGGGTTTAAAGGGTACAATGGAAAAGGAGAAAAAATTAAATCGGGAGGCACAGTAGTAAAAAACGTAACTGGATATGATTTATCAAAATTAGTAACAGGGTCTTTTGGAACTCTTTTGGTGTTAAGTGAAATAACTTTAAAAGTTTTACCACTTCAAACTGATACGAAAACTATAATAATTAGTGATTTAGTATTCGAACACTCACTTGGTATTATGAGTTCTGCCCTTTCTTCTTCAAACGATGCTTCTGGAGCAGTGTATTACCCAGAAAACTTAAGGAGTAGTTTTGTTTTTAACGATCTAACACACTCGGGCTCAATAACAGCAATTAGAGTTGAAGGAACAAAAACATCCACAAAACAGAGGGTAACCAATTTTTTTTCTGATTTAGCTTTAGAGGGAAAAAAAACAACAATTCTAGATAATATTCAGTCTGAAATTTTTTGGGAAGATACGAGATCTTTAAAGGCCATCTCAAAAAAAACGGGTAATATCCTTAGAGCAGTTGTGCCACCGTCAGAGACAATAAATTTAATAAATAGACTAAAAACCTTTCATCCGAGCTACTTTATTGATTGGGGTGGATCGTTAATTTGGCTTGATCTAGACTATTTATCAAATCAAAAGGTTGACCAAATAAGAAAAAGAGTTTTAGAGGCACAAGGTTATCTTACTGTGATAAAATCACCAGAAAATGTTAAATCTTCAGCTGAAATATTTACTATTGATCCAATTAAATTTAAGATTTCACAGAATATTAAAAAAAGTTTTGACCCAAAAAGGATTTTAAACCCAGGAAAAATGTATACAGGTATATAAATGCAAACTAATTTTTCAGAAGATCAATTAAAAAATAAAGACAATAAGTCTACAGAAAAAATCATAAGAAAATGCGTACACTGCGGAATGTGTAATGCCACATGTCCAACTTACAATATTTTAGGTGATGAACTAGATGGTCCAAGAGGGAGAATATATTTAATCAAAGAGATGATTGAAAAGAAAAAGAGACCAACAAAAAAAGTAGTTTCACATATTGATAAATGCTTATCATGCTATTCATGCATGACTACTTGTCCATCAGGAGTAAATTATATGCATTTAATTGATCATGGAAG
>MDTA01024836.1_pt1 | contig 14231 bp, 12 predicted proteins | sample 811151 | NCBI WGS metagenome assembly MDTA01 (sample SAMN05326648, study PRJNA326480) | marine metagenome | isolation source: seawater | place: Indian Ocean: South | collected 2010 | reverse complement strand
AATCATCATGAAATATTTGGTTCAATTATATTTGGGGCTGGAGATGCAGGAAAACAAGTTTGTAATCTTATTCAGAAAAAAAATAAAGATGGAGTTTTTTGTTTTGTTGATGATAATAAGAATCTAATAGATAAAAGTTATAATGGTGTAAAAATAATCTCAAAAAAAAAATTAAAACAAATCTCTAAAGAACATTTAATTCCAAATATTATCATAGCTATACCATCTTTAAAGAGTGATAAATTGATCAAATTATCAAATGAACTATATAATTATTCTGCTAGTGTATACAATCTTCCTTCAAAAAATGAATATAATACTGATCAAATATTACTATCAGATATTCAAAATTCAGAATTCTTAAATATATTCAGTAGAGATGAAAAAAGAATTAAAAATAACACCTTTAAAAAATTAGAAAATAAAAAAATTCTGGTAACTGGTGCTGGCGGTTCTATCGGATCAGAATTGGTGAGACAATTAGTTAGAATAAAAGGAACTCAAATAATTTGTTTAGATATTTCAGAATTATTTTTGTACAATTTAAAAAATAATATTTCTTCTAAAGAAAATAAAATTAAGTTTATTTTAGGAAGTGTTACAGATTCATCACTTTTAAAAGATTTGTTTAAAAAACAAAATATTGATCTCATCTACCATGCAGCAGCCTATAAACATCTAAATTTTTTAGAAGAAAATCCTTTACAAGGTGTAAAAAATAATATTTTAGGAACATTAAATTTAATTGAGAATTCTATTTTATATTCGAAAAAAAAAATTAAAATGATTAATATTTCTACCGACAAGGCAGTAAGACCTGAGAGTATTTTGGGCATCTCAAAAAGAATTGCAGAAATTATTTGTGAAAATTTTAGGTTTAATTTTAAGAAAAATATTGAAATTTCAACAGTAAGATTTGGCAATGTTTTTGGTAGTATGGGTTCCGCTATTAATTTATTTCTAGATAGAATTAACAAAGGTGAGGACATAAATATTACAAGCAAAAAAGCTGAAAGATATTTTATGTCTGTTAATCAAGCATGCAATCTTGTGATAGTAGCAAGTTTATTCAATGATAAATATAAGACCTATATTTTTGATATGGGAAAACCATTAAATATTTTTCATTTAGTGACAAAATTAATTAATAAAAAAAAAATGAGTAATAAAAATTTTAGAATTAAGATAAAAGAAGTTGGATTAAATAAAGGGGAAAAGGTTAAAGAGGAATTATCACTAAATAATAAGTTAAAAAAAACAAATTCTTCAAAAATTTATGAAGTAAATGAAAATAAATATAATCAAGTTAAGGTTATTAACCTAATAAGAGATATAAAGTTAACTCTAAAAAAAGAAAATGAGAAAAAATTAATCTTTTTATTAAGGAAATTTTTAAATTCAGAATATAAATTAAAAAGACGCTATTAAAAAAAATAATTTTAATAAATAACTAAAGATTTTTTAAAATTATTTCCATTTTCTGATAACATTTTGAATTTACTAAATTTTTGTTTATAAATTCAAAAGATTTTTGCGATTTTTGATAATAATATTTTTTGTTATTGAGAGTTTCATCTATATCATCAATAGTTTTTGAAATTGAGTCGTCAAAATTATTTAAATCAAATAAAAAACCATTATTTCTTACCAAATATTCATTTGGTGGTATATTTGATGCTATAGTTGGAATACCACAACTCATGGACTCCATAACTGTAAAAGGCATACCTTCTTGGGAACTAAAATTAAGAAAAAAATGCGTTTTATTTTGATTTAAAAAATTGATAAAATTTTCAACATATTCATAATATTCAAAAATAATATTGTTGTTAAACTTAATTTTTTTAAAAATTTTTTTTTTTAAAGCACCGTTTCCAATCATTATGTATTTTACTTTTTTATTTGTTTGCTCAGAAAACTTCCTCAAAAAATCTATCATTAACAGGTTATTTTTAATTTCAATTAAATTTCCACAACTTATAAAGATTATTGGTTCATTAAGGTCAGTTTTTTTATCAAAATTTATGTTTTGTGGAAAAACACCTAAAGGAGATACTTCTAATTTATCATGTAAATTATAATTTTTTAATTTAGGTTTTTGATAATTTGCAAGTAAAATTATCTTATCTAAAGAAGTAAATTTAATATCCTTAAATGGCACAAAATCATCATTTTTAATAAATCCATTTAAATCACTTCCTAGAATTCTAGAAATAGTTTTTATATTTACAGTTTTTTTTAGTTTTTCAAATGTCAGTAATAAAAAATTTGACCAAAAAGAATAAAAAATGTGATTTCTTGAATTATCAATTTTATTCTTTAAAATCCAATCTAAGGCAATCTCTGATTTAGTAATTTCGGTTATTATCATCCTTAATTTTAAAAAAAATTTTTTTTTAAATAAATTTTTTTTTATTTCGTTATAAAAGTTAAAAGAAAATAATGTACGCAATAAAAAAAATAGAATAAATTTTTTTAAATTTAATTGTTTTGAAAGTCCTAAATTAATAGCAACATTTTCATTTAGTAGTTTTTGTGTTTTTCCAAAGTTTTTTTGTGGAATAATTTCAATTTTCTCAAAATTTTCAGATAATTTGGATAATTCAAATTCTATAAATGTATCTTCTGAATTTCCAGTAGGGTAAGAATAAGTAAAAATAATTATTTTTTTATTTATTTTCATTTATAAGATAAAGATATAAAACATAACTAAACTTAATTTTAAACATAAAAAATTGATAGGAATAAAAAAAACTTGAAAATTATTTAATTAGATCCTCTTAATTAATGAATAATAACTCAAATAAATATTTGTTTATAATAATTTATCAAGATTTTTAAATTTTTGAGATAATGAGTAAAAAAATATTTTTAATTCATAATCATAAAAACTTCTCAGGTGCTGCCCGAAGTTTAGGAGAGACGATTCTAAATTTAAAAAAAAAAATTAGATTTATTGTTATTTGTCCAAAAGGAAGTTCATCAAAATATTTTAAATCCTTAAATATTGAAGTTATGGAGGTATTGTTAGTTCCTAGATTCAATCATTTTGAGTTGGGTTATTATAGAGGATTTAGGTGGTTATTGTTAATTAGAGAAATTTTTGGATTAATTTATTTTTTCTTTTTCCTATTAAAATTGAAATTGAGATTAAAAGATATTGAAAAATTTCATTTAAATGAAATTGAGTTGGTAATAATTGCACCTTTATTGAAACTTTTTTTTAGCTCTAGAATTACTAGTCATTTGCGATGTCCTTTTGAAATAAAAAAAGGTAGACTTAGAATAATGTTTTTCAAATTTCTTTGTAAAACATTTTTAAATGAAATTATTGCTATAGATAATGATTGTTACAAAACATCTCCAATAAAGAAAATTACTCATATTGTTTATAATGGAATAAACAAAAAAAATTTATTGACAAAAAAAATAAAGAGTAAAGTTATTACTTTTGGTTTTGTGGGTAATTTTATTAGAAGAAAAGGAATTTATCAGGTATTAGAGGTATTCCGAAAAATAGACAAAAAAATTAATACCAAAGTTATATGTGTAGGAAAAACTAATCAAAAAAACTTCTTATTAAATTTATTCAGATATGAACAAAATTTTGGAAAATATATAAAAAAATATAATATTAATAAGTGTAAAAAAATAGAGATTTTACCTATGACTTTTAATTTAAAAAATTTTTATTCAAGAATTGATATAATTTTATTCCCTGGTTTTATGAATGGTGTAGGAAGACCCGTTATTGAGGCTTCATTATTAAAAAAACCTTCTATTATTGCTTTAGATAAATATAACAATGATACTGCTAGAAAAAATAGTTGTTTAATATTTAAACCAGGTGATTTACTTTCTTTTGAAAAAAAAATTTTATATTTACTAAAAAATAAACAATTAATAAAAAAAATGGGAATTTCTGCATTTAAAAATGCAAAAAAAAATTTTGATATAAATAAAAATAGTAAAAAAATTTATAAAATTATCTGGGGTTAAAATTGAAAAAGAGAATAGCTATAGTTGGATGTGGAAAAATTTTTTTCAAACATTATGAAGCAATTAAAATACAAGAGTTAAAAAAAAAATTAGATTTAGTTGCTGTTTGTGATAAAAATAAAAAATTATTAGATAACATTAAAATTAAAAATATTAGAAAATATAATAGTATTAAACATTTACTAGATAATGAAAAAATAGATATAATTTCAATATTAACTCCTAGTGGTTTTCATTTTGAAAATGCAATGGAATGCATTGGAAAAGTCAAGACGGTTATAATTGAAAAACCAATATCATTAAAAATTTCAGATTCAAAAAAACTATTAGATTATTCAATAAAAAAAAAAACTAATGTATTCGTTGTTTTACAAAATAGATTTAATGAACCGGTAATAGAACTTAAAAAAGCAATACAGAAAAAATTATTTGGTAGAATTTTTTTAGCTACTGTTAGATTAAGATGGTCTAGGGACAAAGATTACTATTCTCAAGCAAAATGGCGTGGTACTTGGAAACAAGATGGTGGAGTAGTGGCAAATCAATCCGCTCATTTTATCGATTTATTTCAATGGTTATTTGGAATGCCAAAAAAAGTTTTTTCAAAAATTAAGCAAATGCAAAAAATTAATAAAGAAGTAGAAGATACTGCACTTGCTATTTTTGAGTATAATGAAAAAAACAAATTAGGTTTAATTGAAGCAACCAATGCTATCAGGCCAAAAAATTTAGAGGGATCACTTTCAATTATAGGTGAAAAAGGCTCTGTTATTGTTGGGGGAATGACAGGAGAAAAATTAGTGGAATGGTCAATCAAAAAAAATTCTAATATAAAAAAATTACTGAATATTAATCCAAAAATTAAGAATGGACATATTAAATTTTATCAATATGTAATGAATACACTTAATAATAAAAGTAAAAATATTTTAAATATAAGTGAAGGAATGAAAAGTCTAAAAATAATTAATTCTATTTATAAATCTTCAAGCTCAGAAAATATGCTTGAAATAAAAAGAATAAATAATTCCTTTTTAGGAAGTAATAAAAAAAATTTTTTTAAATAATGAAAATTGATTTTAACAATATTTATATTCAAGATAAGATTTTATTCCCAAGAATAATTAGTAACCTAAAAAAGATAATAAAAAAAAATAACTTTATTTTAGGAAATGAGGTAAAAAGTTTTGAAAAAAATTTTTCTAAATTTACTAATACTAGATATTGTATTGGATGTGCCAATGGTTCTGATGCTTTGTATTTAGCTATTAAATCTTTAAATTTAAAAAAAGATGAAGAGGTGATTATCCCTGATATGACCTATATTGCGACAGCTAGCGCTGTTATTAATAATGGGTGTAAGCTAAGACTTGCTGATGTAAATATTGAAAATGCAAGTGTTAATCAAACTGATATTATAGAAAAAATTAACTCAAAAACTAGGGCGATAATTATTGTAAATCTTTGGGGTTTTTCAGCAAATTATAAAAACTTAAAAAAGATTTGTAAAAAAAAAAAAATTATCCTTATAGAAGATGCAGCACAATCTATTGGCTCTATTAATGAATTAGGAATTAATAGTGGAAATCTTGGTGATATTGCATGTTTTAGTTTTTTTCCAGGTAAAAACCTTGGTGCTTATGGTGATGGTGGAGCTGTAGTTACAAATAATAAAAAAATATATAATTCAATTCTTCAATTAAGAACTCATGGTGCTAAAAAAAAATTTAAATATGAGGTTATTGGCATAAATAGTAGATTAGATAGTATACAAGCATCAATTTTAAATGAAAAATTAAAAAGAATAAATTATATAAATAATAAAAGAAGAGCTATAGCAAAATATTATTTTCAAAAATTAAGAAATAAAAAAATTTATTTATTCAACAAAATAAATAATGGTTCTTGTTTTCATCAATTTGTAGTTTTAGTTAAAAATAGAAATAAATTTACAAATTTTTTAAAAAAAAACAAAATCCCATTTGGCTTCCATTATCCTTACTCATTACATAAACTTAAACCTATAAAAAAATATTGCACTGATAAAAATTTTAAAAATTCGCTTGCTATTTCTTCTAGATGTGTAAGTTTACCTATAGATCCAAATTTAAATCGAAAAAAATTAAATTATATAATTAAAAAAATTAATTCGTTTTAATAATTTCATCAATTTTTTTCGAAATAAAATTAGCTACACTTTTATGACCAAGTTTATTGTAATGGGTTCCATCTTCATACATTTCCTCGGTTAGAATATGTGATAAGTCAATAATTTCAAAATTAATTTTATTATTAATTTTTTTAAGGATTGATTTATTTAAAGAAATATTTGATTTTGTATTTGAATAAAAAATTAAAACTTTTTTATCAGCATCAATTAATCTTTTAATTTCAGAGTTTAAAATTTCGACAGATTCAGTAATTAATGAATATTGATTGTTTTCAACCCTTGAATCAGAATTTTTGGACAAATATTTTCTTAAGTTATATTTTGTTGAAATAAAGTTTATTGCCTCAAAAATTGCAGGAAAAATAAAATTATTTTCTTTCATATAAAAGTGAGCAGTATTAGAGTCTTGTAATCCTCTATAAAAATCATCAGGTATAAGTAGGAAAATTCTTAAATCAGCGTCAGTCAATCTTAAATCATATTTTGATCTATAGACTATATTAAAAATTCCATAAGCATTTACTCCAGCATTACCACAAATATAATTGGTGTTTTTTATATTTTCACACGCTAAATGAGCAAAAGTTTCTTTATCATCAATATAACTGCCACCATAAGTCACGCTATCTCCAAAAAAAATGATTTTTTTTTTATCATTATTTTCTTTCCAGTTATAAATTGCTCTTAAGCCTACATCATTAATAGTAACAGTTGAATTTTTTAATCTATCTTTTTTTTGATTCGCTCTTGGTGCGTAACCATACACAAAATTAGAGTCATAAATTATTGGATCTCCAAGACCAACGTACTTTAAATAAATTTCTGTTAAAATTGTTGGTATTAAAATTATTAAAAAAACTGAAATAAAGTAATAAATTTTTTTTCTCATTAAATAGTATTATATAAGTAATCAATTATAATTACATTTGTCATTATTTAAATTAATTGCTTTTTTTTAAAGATAATAAATAATAGAAAAATGATACTTATTAGTAACATAATATTATTTAATTTATTTATAATCTTTTTTTTTTATAGAATAGGTGATTTTTTTGGGTTTTTTAAGCTCGCCATTTTAAAATCAATAATATTTGGGTATTCAATCTTTTTGGTCTTAACCTATTATTTTTATTTCTTATTTAAAATTGATGTAAGTAAAATTGTAACTATATGGTTAGTAATTTTATTTATTCTATTCATTTTTTTTTTAAAAAAATTTTTCAAACTAAAAAAAAAAATTTTACCAAATAATTTAATAATTCTTTTTATTTTAATAATATCGATTCTCTATTTTTTACCTGTGTATATATATGGTGAACAATTTTATGTATTTAGAGGAAATCATTGGGATCTTTTTAACTATTTATCAATAGGATCTTTATTTAATAATTATGATTTCTCAATTTTAACAGAAATCGACAAATTCCCACAAGAATACAAACATTTTAAAAACATTGAACAAATAATATTTTACAGACCTCTCACAAGTTTATTAATTGCAATTTATATTAATATTTTTGATTTAGATATTTTTCTTCTTCCTTATTTATTTAAGGTAAGTTTAATTTTACTTTCAGCAATTTCTTTTAAAAATTTAATTGATAATTTAGAAATTTCCAAAATAAATAAAATTATAACCTCGTTAACTTTTACCTTTTCTTTTGGGCTAATATATATTTTTGAAATTGAAGCTATTTCTCATTTAGCCTCAATACCAATTTTTTTAACAATCATCAGCGAGATATATAAATTTGAAAAATTTGAAAAATTTGATGCAAAATATATTCTATATTTTGTTATTCTCAATTGTGGATTATTTTTAATCTATCCTGAGTTATTTTGTATTTCCTCAATAATTTGCGGAATTTATATTTTTGAAAAGTTTTTTTCAAGTAATCAAAAAAAAAATTTTTTAAAATCTCTTTCTCTCGTTTTATTAATATTTATTTTACTAACACTCCCTTCATATAAAACTAATTATATGTTTCTTTTGAATCAATTAAATGCTTCTCTTTACTCTAATAAAGATTGGTGGGGTTACTTTGGATCTTTTATTTTAGGTAAAGATAATTTAGTTCAAAATCAAAGTTATGTTTTACAGATAAAAGATTATTTTTTAAATCACAACTTATTTCAAACACTAAAATATATTATTATTTTACATTTTGAAAATGGTTATCATTTTTTTTATCTCAATTTAATTCCATCTTTTTTCGGATTATATTTCATTTCATTAGGCAAAATTTCTTCGTTTTTAGATTGGGTAAATTTATTATTATTAATAATTATCTCAATTTACTTAATAAATGTAAGTATAAGAAATATTTTAATTTTTAAAAAAAATAAAAAAATTGTTCTATGTTTTGTATTTTTCTTTTTATTTGGATCTTTTATTTTAATAAAAGGAAATTTATGGGCTTTAATTAAATTATATACATACTTATCACCTTTTATTTTAATTTTTATTGTTGTTAATTTTTATAAAAAAAATCTAAATGGTAGTTTTAGTGTTAATTATCCAATAATATTTTTATTAATTTTATTTCCAATTTATAAATATACTTCATCAAATAATGGAATTGGTAAGTTAGATTCTTTTCCTTCAATAATGCATCGAGAATTAAAAACAATGTTTCAATGGAAATTAGAGGATAAAGATTTGTTTAAATGTTCTTATATCGATGTTGAAATTGAAGATTATTTTAAAAGGTCTTATTTATTTTTGAAATTTTCTAAAGAACAAATAAACAGTAATTTAATAAATAATAAAGATATAAATTCAGACAATAAGTGTTATTTAATTGAAGAAAACAATAAATTTAAAATTTTATTTAGTGCAGATGAAAATAGGAATAATAACTTATGATAAACCACATTAATAAAATTACTCCATTATTCAAATCAGATAACATCGACCTTTTTACTGAAAGATATAACAATGATGAAATAAGAGTGTTAGTAAATTTTGAATATAATATAAATAACCCTAATATAGTCAAATTAAGAATTAAAGGATCAACACATAAGTATGCTAATAAATCTAGAAAAAAAATTGCTTAAAGCAATCAAAGACTATAAGAATATTTTTTTGAAATGACTAAAATGCTATCTATTATTGTTCCAGTTTTTAATGAGGAAAAAAATATTAATGAATTCTTAAACCGCTTAGTTTTAACATTAGAAAAAATTAACGAAGATTATGAGGTGATTTTTATACTCGATCCATCGACTGATAAGACAGAAGAATTGATTTTAGATCAAATTAAAAAAAATAATAAAATAAAACTTATTGTATTTTCTCGAAGATTTGGTCAACCATCAGCAACAATGGCTGGCATACATTATGCGAGTGGTGAAAGATGTGCAATTATAGATTGTGACTTACAAGATCCCCCAGAACTAATTTTTGATATGAACAAAAAAATGAATGAAGGTTTTGACGTAGTTTTAGCAAGAAGGAGATCTAGAAAAGGAGAAACTTTTATAAAAAAGATTATTACAAAAATTGGTTATGAAATTATAGAGAAGATAACTGATATTAAGATACCAAAAAATACGGGAGATTTTAGAATAATTTCAAAAAGAGTAATAGAAAATCTAAAAAAATTTAATGAGCCTAATGCTTTTCTTCGAGGACTAGTAGCGTACATTGGTTTTAAACATTCTTTTATTGACTATGATCGTGAAAAACGTTTTAGAGGTATAAGTAAATATAACAAGTATTTAGGATCTATTCAGATAGCATTCAACGGAATTTTTGGTTTTAGCTCTAGACCATTATTTATAATGTCAGTTGTTGGTTTTGCTTTTGCTTTGTTAAGTTTTTTAATAGGTATTTATTATATTTTTGTAAAGTTAATTGACCCTTCGATTACTCCTGGATTATCTTCGACAATTTTATTTATAACATTTTTTTCTGGCTTAAATCTTATTGGACTTGGAATTCTTGGTGAATATGTAGGAAGAATATATGATGAGGTTAAAAATAGACCTAACTATATAGTTGATAAGAAATATAATTTTGATGATTAAAAAAGCTGGTAATAATATTATTGAAAAAAAAAACATTGAGTTTTTTTCTTCTAATTCAAAATATCAAAATAATGTAGCTACTATAGACACTTATAAAATACTATATTCAGAAATTACAAACTTTATTAAATCAAGCAATAAACTATTAGATATCGGTCATGGAGGTACCTTTGATTATGATACATCTAAAGTAAAAGAAATTACGGGTTTAGATTTAGATAAAATGATAGATGTTAAAAATATACCAAAAAATATCCGTCTAGTTGAGGGAAGTGCTTTAGATATACCTGAGGATATAAAAAATTTTGACACAACTATTGTAGTAATGCTGTTGCATCATTTGGTTGGGAATGAAGTTTCAGAAAATTTAGAAAATCTAGACAGATGTTTGCAACAAATACGAAAAACTTTAATAGATAATGGAAAATTAATTATAGTTGAATCGTGTGTTCCAAAATGGTTCTATTTAATTGAAAAAATTCTTTTTAAACCAACTTCATTCCTTATAAAAAAATTTATCAAACATCCTCCAGCTTTTCAATTTACTGAAGAAATATTGGATAAATATTTAAAAAAAAATAATTTTAAAAATATAAATTTTAAAAAAATTAGACAAGGAAAATTTATTCTTCAATATGGAATAAAAGTCCCAACTTTTTTAACTCCAGTTAAAACTATTATTATAACTGCAACTAAATAGTTTTTATGAAAAAAAAAATTTTAATTACAGGATGTGCTGGATTTATAGGGAGTAATCTAGTAGATTTTTTATTAAAAAAAAATTTTGAAATAATTGGAATAGATAATTTATCAACTGGCAATATAAAATTTTTAAAAAATGCTATAAAAAATAAAAAATTTACATTTTATAAAAAAGATTTATTTAAAAATAAAATATCTAGATATTTTAAAGATATAAGCATTGTTTATCATTTGGCTGCTAATGCAGATGTTAGGTTTGGATTAAAACATACAAAAAAAGATATAAATCAAAATATAATTGTTACACATAAGATACTTGAAGAAATGAAAAAACATAATGTTAAAAAAATAGTGTTTTCCTCATCCGGATCAATTTATGGAGAATCAAATCAAATACCGACAAAAGAAGATACTCCATTTCCAATTCAAACTTCTCTCTACGGAGCTTCAAAAATTTCTGCGGAGGGGTTAATCTCGGCTTATTGTGAAGGATTCAATTTTAAATCTTATATTTTTAGATTTGTATCTATATTAGGTGAGAGATACAGCCATGGTCATGTTTTTGATTTTGTTAAACAATTAAAAAAAAATAATAAAAAACTCTATGTTTTGGGTGACGGAAATCAAAAAAAATCTTATTTAAATATTGATGATTGTATTAGTGCAATTCATAGATCAATAAATTATTTTAATGATAAAATTAATATAATTAATTTGGGTACCGATGAATACTTAACTGTAAAAGAGTCAATAAAAGTAATTAGTGATACTTTAAAATGTAAACCAAAGCTATTTTTTAAAGGTGGAAAAAGGGGTTGGATAGGGTATAATCCATTTATTTTTTTAGATACAAAAAAAATAAAAAAAACAGGCTGGAAACCAAAATTTACAATTAGAGAATCGATAAAAATTACTACGAAATATTTAATAGATAATAAATGGATACTAAAAAGAAAAATATGAAAATAATTATCTTTGGTGCTTCTGGTGCTATTGGAAGTTATCTAGCTAAAAAGTACTTAAGTGATAAACATGAAATTTTATTATTTGTAAAAAATTCTAAGTCTAAAAAAAAATTGATCAAATTGTTAAAATTAAGAAAAATAGATAAGGTAATAATCGATAATATTAGTGTTGAAAAAAAAAACTCAATTATAAAAAAAATAAATAAACATTCTTTTTTTTTTCAAGAATCTAATCTTATCATAAATGCGATTGGCGATTTAGGTGAAATTAAAGATATCGTAAATTTAGATTTAAAAAAATTTGAAAAGACATTGAAAATAAATTTTATTTCAAATCTTATTTTACTCCAAAAAATACTCAAATTGAAAAAAAATAATAAAAGATTATCGATCTTTTTATTTTCTGGTGGTGGAGTAACTAGTTCAAGAAAAAATTTTGGCTCATATTCAATTTCAAAAATAGCATTGGTAAAATTAGTAGAAATATTATCAAATGAAATGAACAAAAAATTTATTCAAATAAATGCAATTTCTCCTGGTATTATAAAATCAAAAATGATTGATGTTACACTTAAAAATAAGGAATTGGTAACAAAAGAAGAACTTAAAAAAATAAAACAACAAAGCTTAAGTTCAGACAAAACATTAATAAAACTTTACGATGTAATTAATTTTTTAATATCTAAAAAAGGAAAAATGATTTCAGGTAAATTAATTAGCTCTAAATGGGATAATATTGAAAATTGGGATAAAAAAAAAATAGAGAAGTTAAGTACAAGTGAGCTTTTTTCAATGAGAAGAGTACAATGAAAAATAAAAAAATTTTCAATATTGGTTTAATAGGATGTGGTGTAGTGGGTTTAAGAAGAATAGAAAACTTACCAAATAGTTTTAAATTAATTGGTTGTGCGGATCCAAATGTTTCTCTTAAAAAAATTTTCAAAAAAAATAAAAAATTATTTTTAACTTCGAACTGGAAAAAATTATTAAATTTAAAAAATTTAGATGTTGTTATAGTCTCAACCACACATCATTTACATACCCAAATTATTTCAGCATGTATTAAAAAAAAACTACATGTTTTTGTTGAAAAACCAGGAGGTATTTCAGCAATAAAAACAAAAAAAATTATTTCAAGATTAAAAAAGAAAAAAACAAACTTGATTATAAGAGTAGGTTTTAATCATCGATATCATTTAGCATTTTTAAAAGCTAAAGAATTAATTAAAAAAAAATTAATTGGAAAAATTTTGTATATTAGAGCAGTTTATGGGCATGGTGGTCGACTTAATTATGAAAAAGAATGGAGATTTAAAAAAAGAATATCCGGTGGTGGTGAACTTATAGATAAGGGTTCACATCTAATTGATTTAGCTAGATTTTTTTTGGGAGATTTGAAAGTAATTTCGTCAAAATTAAAAAATTTTTTTTGGAAAATGAAACTTGAAGATAATTGTTTTTTAAATTTAGAAAATAAAAGTGGCTCAAATGCCTTTTTACATGCATCTTGTACAGAATGGAAAAATAAATTTCTGTTTGAAATCTTTGGACAATTTGGAAAAATTGAGATAACTGGATTAGGTAAAAGTTATGGAGAAGAAAAATTAATTTTATATAAAATGTCAAAAAAAATGGGTATACCAGCTAAAAGGGTTTTTAAATTCTCAAAAAAAGATAGTTCCTGGAGAAAAGAATTAGATGAATTTTATATTGATATAGTAAAAAAAAGAATATCAAGTCCAAGTTTAATTGATATTTATAAAAACTTAAAAATAATAAACACAATTTATAAAAGTAATGATCATAATTAGGAGTCCTCTAAGAATTAGTATTGGAGGTGGTGGTACTGACATACCTTCTTATTATGAGAAAAAAGGTAGTTTTTTTATTTCTGCCGCAATAAATAAATATGTTTTTGTTACTATAACAGAACCATTCGAAAAAGGCATATACCTAAAATATTCACAAATAGAAAAAACTAATAACGTTAAAAATATTAAGCATAAAATTATACGAGAAGTGTTAAAAAATGAAATTAAAAAGAATAAAATTGAAATTACAACTTTAACAGATATTCCTGCAAAAACAGGTTTAGGTTCCTCTGGAAGTTTTTCAACAGCATTAATCAAAGCAATTTATTTGTTTAAAGGGAAAATAATTAGTAAGAGAGAGCTTGCTGAAAAGGCATGTGATATTGAAATAAATAAATTAAAGCAACCGAGTGGTAAACAAGATCAATACATATCTGCTTACGGGGGTATTACAGAATTTCAAATAAATAAAAGAGGACATGTTAAAGTAAAAAAATTAAATATATCAAATGATACAAAATTAAATTTGGAGAATAATTTATTATTATTTTT
>MDTA01152967.1_pt1 | contig 14232 bp, 19 predicted proteins | sample 811151 | NCBI WGS metagenome assembly MDTA01 (sample SAMN05326648, study PRJNA326480) | marine metagenome | isolation source: seawater | place: Indian Ocean: South | collected 2010 | reverse complement strand
TTTGTTAAATAAAACAAAGCCATTGAGAGGCCTCAAGACTGCAAGAATGCTTGGCCACATAACCTACCTTTCTGAAGAGCATCTTGATTTAAGATTTGGAAGGAAGTTTCAAGACTCAAAATCTAAAATAGATGGTTTTGTTGATTATGAAATTGAGAATTATCTTAAATACAAAGGAGAAAAATTTTCTGATAGCTTTGATGCTAATAGCTATATCCTCATGACAAAAGCTATGGATAATTATGATCCAGCTTCAAATTTTGATAATTCACTTGAAAAAGCAATTGAGTCTATAGAATGTGAGCTTTTAATATTGAGTTTTGAAACTGATTGGCTATTCCCACCAAAAAGAAGTTTAGAAATTCAACTTGCAGCAATAAAATCTAATTTAAAATCAAGTTATGTAAATCTTAAAGGAACAAATGGCCATGATAGCTTCCTTTTTTCAACTGAAGAATATGCAGATATATTAGAAAGGTTTATTGCATCATGAATTATTCAAATATACTCGACACAATTAAAGGCTGGGTTCCAGAAAAATCTAAGGTTATAGATTTTGGATGTGGTGATGGTTCTCTTTTAAGAGATCTTATAGATACAAAAGAAATAAACGGTTATGGTGTTGAGATTGATAATCAACAAATTTTGAGCTGTATTGAAAAAAGTATACCTGTTATTAAGCAGGATATTGATGAGGGAATTCATCATTATGAGAACTCAAATTTTGATATTGCAATTATGGCTGACTCAATTCAGTGTCTTAAAAGACCTGATATAGTATTAGATAGAATATTAAAACTATCTAAACAATGCATTGTGACTATACCGAACATGGGCTATTGGAAATGTCGTTTAGATCTGATGGCAGGGAAAATGCCAGTGACACCAGACCTACCGTCAAGTTGGTATAAAACAAAAAATATCCACTTGTGTACAATTGCTGATTTTGAAAATCTATGTAAACAAAAAAATATTATTATTAAAAAGAAAATATATATAAATTCAATTAAAGCACTACCAAGAATTACAAACATAGCACCTAACTTATTTGCTTTAGAGGGAATATATTTACTTGAAAAAAAATAATAGCATCCTTATTGCAACCTCTAATAGTGGGAAAATTAAAGAATTTAAGAAAATTTTTTCAGAGTATAAGGTTTTATCAAACTTAGATTTTTCATATGAGGATCCTATAGAGGATGGATTGTCTTTTGAAGCAAATGCAAAAATTAAAGCATTGAATGCCTTCCAAAAGACAGGCTTGATAACTATTGCTGATGACTCAGGCCTTGTCGTTCCTGATCTAGATTATGAACCGGGTATTCTTTCAGCTAGATATGCTGTTAGTAATGCAACTTACAAAGATAACAGAGATAAAATAATTGAAAAAATAAAATGTCAAAAAAAAAATTTACTCCATGCTTACTATGAGTGCTTTCTTGTTTGTATTTTTAACATAAAAAATATAATAATCACTTCAGGGAGATGTAAAGGTTATGTATCAGTTGATTCTTCTGGAGATGGTGGTTTTGGGTATGACAAAATTTTTTATCCTGAGGGCTTTAATTGTTCAATGGCCTCATTGGATTCTGAGACTAAAAATAAAATAAGCCACAGGGGTCAAGCAACAAAGAAATTAATTGAAAAATTTAATAAAACAAAACATAAATAAAATTCCAATCTCGCTATATATTCATATTCCGTGGTGTGAGAAAAAATGTCCCTATTGTGATTTTAATATAAAGCTTCAAAAAGATAACGATGATGAGATTAATCTTCTAGAGGCCATACTTGCTGATTTAAATGAAAGTATGAAATTACTTGGTAAAAGAAAATTTATATCAGTATATTTTGGCGGAGGAACTCCATCGCTAGTTAGCATATATTTTATCGAAAAAATAATTGAAAAACTTAATCAGCATAAGATTATTGAAAAAAATTGTGAAATTAGCCTTGAGGCCAACCCAAATGAAATAAATAAAAACTATATTGAGGAGCTAATTAATATAGGCATTAACAGAATATCGATTTGAATTCAGAGCTTTTCAGATTCAACACTAAGAAGTCTAGGCAGAAATCATGACTCAAAAGTATCTTTTAAAGCAATGGAATCAATTTCACAATTTAATAATATAAAATCTTCAATTGATTTAATGTATGGTGTAATGAATCAAGATATAGATTCTTTTAAGAAGGATATTAATACCTTAAAACTTTTCGATTTAGATCATCTTTCTATGTATCAACTAACTATAGAACCAAATACAATCTTTTACAAACAACAAATTAAACTACCTAGTGATGACGAAATATATGGAATGGAATCCTTAGCTCATGATTTGTTAAAAAAACTAGGAATCTATCAATATGAAATATCATCATGGAGTAAAAAAGGTTTTGAAAGCGCACATAATTTAAATTATTGGAGATACGGTGACTTTATTGGAGTCGGTCCAGGTGCGCATAGCAAGATTTCATCAAAAAAAGAGATAAATCGAGGAATAAAACTCAAAAAATTAAATTCTTATATTAAGAATCCAAGAAAGACTACTATAAATAAAATAGATTCTAGTAATTATAATTTAGATCTTGCAATGAATTTATTCAGGATTAAAGATGGATTTTCTTATAGTCAACTTAAAGACTGTCATTTTGAAATACTAGATTCATTTAAAAAAGATTATAAAAAAGGCGTGGCCCTAGGCCTTCTTGATATAGATAAGTTTAAAACTACAAAAAAAGGATTTAAATTTCTAAATGATGTTATAAATCTATTTGATAGTTCTGAGAAAATATGAAAATATCTTTCTTCCTTCTTTGTCGGCTTTGATTTGATATTTAGTTTTTTGCAACCCCTCAAGTGATATTTCTTCATTTGTATATTTTCTGGAGCTAACAATGGATTCCTCGATAGAGTTAGCATAATCTTCCCAATCAGTTGATATGAATATAAATGAATCTTTTTTAACGAGATTGTAAATTAATTTTAAAAAATCATTAGTTATTAATCTTCTTTTATGATGTTTTGCTTTCGGCCAAGGATCTGGGCATATAATAATAACTCCATCAAAATATTCATGGTTTAAATTACTAAGAAGATGTCTAATGTCACCCTGATAAACTAGGATATTTTTTATATTATCTTTAATAATTTTGCCTAATAGTGAACCAATTCCTGATAAATAAACTTCTGAGGCAATATAGAGGTTATTAGGATTACTTTTTGCCATATGCGCTACATTTTCGCCATCCCCAAATCCGATTTCTAAAACAACTTTTTCAAATTTATTAATTATATTTTGTAAATCATTTTCATTATTTATTGAGAAATCCTCTACAAATTTTAAATTTTTTTCTTGTGATCTTGTAATTCTTCCCCTTCTTTTCACGAAAGATGGTAAAAAATCATTCATGACTATTTACTTGATATTCCAGAAATGGGTGATGAAGGATTAGCTTTCTCTCTAATTTTCATTCTTCCTGCTAAATATGAATTTCTGCCAGATTCAACAGCAAGCTTCATTGCATTTGCCATTAAAATTGGGTTTGTTGATTCAGCTATTGCAGTATTCATTAGAACTCCATCACAACCAAGTTCCATAGCAAAACAAGCATCTGATGGACAGCCAATGCCTGCATCAATAATTATTGGTTTTGAAGAATTTTCTATAATTTTAACTATGTTATCTGGATTTGTTATTCCTTGACCAGATCCAATAGGTGAAGCTAGAGGCATTACCGCAACACATCCCATTTCATCTAGCTCAAGGCATAAAGAGGGATCATCATTACAGTAAACCATTACCTCAAAATTATCTTCTATTAAATGTCTTGCTGCTTTTAGTGTTTTGTCCATTTCTGGGAGAAGATTATCTCCTCCATCTAAGACTTCTAATTTTACAAGATTGTGTCCATCGAGCAGTTCTCTAGCTAAATTACACGTTCTAATAGCATCATCAACTGTATAACAACCTGCGGTATTAGGTAATATTGTCCAGCTATCAGGATTAATGATATCTAATAGATTTTCTTCATTATTTTTTTGCCCTATGTTTGTCCTTCTAATTGCAACAGTAACTACATCTGCGCCAGATGAAATAATAGCTTCCTTTGTTTCTTGAAAATTTTTGTATTTCCCTGTTCCTACTAATAATCTAGAGTTAAAAGTATGAGATCCAATTTTAAAAATATCTTTCATCCTCCACCTACTGCGATAACAATCTCAACACTAGATTCTGGTTTTAACTTGTATTTTTTATAAAGCGAGCTAGGTATGATATTTCCATCCACTTCAACAGCAAATCTTTTTTCTAATACATTTACTGATTTAAGAAGGCCGTAAAGACTGTCATCTTCACATTGATAAGTTTCACCATTAAGTAAAATCTTCAATTATGCCCCTTAGGCTATTTCAATAATTAGATCTTTTAATTTTTTTAAGGCACTACTTTCAATTTGCCTTACTCTTTCTGCCGATACTCCATATTCATCTGCTAAATCATGAAGAGTATCTTTTTTATCTGAAAGATACCTTCTTTCAAGAATATCTCTACTCCTCTCATCTAATGTTTCGAGAGCTGCAAACAAATCTTTTTTATTTAAGGAGTTTGCTTGGTCTTCAGTAACCAAATCTTCAGGGTTAAATCTTTTATCTTCTAAAAATTGTGATGGTGACAATGTTTCTTCACCAGAATCAGACTGAACAGGCATGTCGAAAGAAGAATCATTAGAGGATAGTCTGTTTTCCATATGTAAAACATCTTTTACATCAACATCTAAATCATTAGCAATATCTTCAGCTTCTTGCTTTGAAAGCCAATCGGTATTCTTCTTTTTACTTCTTAGATTGAAGAATAACTTCCTTTGGGCTTTTGTAGTAGCAATTTTTACAAGTCTCCAATTTCTTAGAATGTATTCATGTATTTCTGCCTTAATCCAATGAACAGCAAAAGAAACAACTTTCACGCCTTTATGTGGATCAAATTTGTTTACTGCTTTCATTAAGCCAACGTTTCCTTCTTGAATGATATCAGCAAGAGGAAGCCCATAGCCTTGATATGATCTTGCAATATGAACAACAAATCTTAGGTGATGAATAACTAATTGTCTTGCAGCATCCAAATCATCGTTTTCAAATAGTTTTAACGCTAGCTCTTGTTCCTGATCCCTTGAAAGTATTGGGATGGAATGAACTGAAGCTAAATAAGCTTCTATATCCTTACCAGGACTAGTTAAATTTATTGGTTGTAAATCAGTTCCCATAATAAATTTTATTTATAATGTAATATATATTTTGTTTATACTATTAACAAATTATAGCAAGTTTTTATAAAAATCGCTCAAAATTCCGCCATATTTATTTAACATATCGTTATTTCTAAAAGCTATAAACGGGGGATTGAGTATAGTTTTTTCTTTCCCATAGTCAAGAGTTTTAAAATTAGATAGTTTTAGAATTGAGCCGCCAGAGCTAAGAAGAACTGCATGCGCAGCAGCAATATCCCATTCTGAGGTTGGGCCAAATCGTGGATATATGTCAGCAATATTGTCTGCTAAATTACATATTTTTATTGAACTTCCTTTTTCAACCAATTCAAATGCTATGTTTCTCTCATCTAGATAACCAAAAAGCTTTTTATCATTTTTTGTAATATGATTTCTACTAGATACAATCCTCAACTTTTTAGAAACTAATTTTTTACTTGCTAGCTTTTTATCAAATATAGATCCAGTCCATATTTGTCCAGATATTGGTGCAGATACAACTCCAAAAACAGGCTTATTTTTTGAGATAAGAGCAATATTTATAGTAAATTCTCCTGTTTTATTTATAAACTCTTTTGTCCCATCTAGGGGGTCAATCAACCAGAACAAGTCTTCATATTTATGAATATTATTTTTACTGTATGTCTCCTCTGATATTATCTGTATCTCTGGAGTTAGCGCTTTTAGTGTTTCTAAAATAATATCATTACTCTTTTTGTCAGCTTCCGTGACAGGCGATCCATCTTCCTTTATCAAAGTAACAAGATCATCATTACAGTTATATATTTCTTTAACATTAGATGCAGCTTCCGTGACTAATGCTTTAATTGGTTCTAAAATATAATCAATAAACTCTTTAGTTGCTTCCATGTTAAAAAATTTAAAAAAGATAAATTATATCTTATTGGATATGGATGGAGTCATCCTAGATCAAGCTTTTGATAACCAATATTGGCAAATTTCTATTCCAGAAGCAGTATCAAAGAAAAATAAGATCACTTTAGCAGAAGCTCAAAAGATAGTATTTCAAAAGTCAAAAGAGCTATTTGGTACCTTGGATTGGTATAGATTAGAATACTGGGAAAATTTCCTTGGTATAGATTTAATTGAGATAGCGATTAAAAATAAAGAATACATACAATTTATTAATAAAGCAGAGCAAACTTTAAGATATCTTAATAGGTCTGGTTACGAATTATTTTTGTTAACTAATTGTGATGCCAGGCTGTTAAAAATAAAAGATAGCAAACTAGATTTTTTAAAATATTTTAAAAGTTATATGTCCTCAGTAGATATTGGAATTGTCAAAGAAGATATAAGATTTTGGAAAGAGGTACTTAATATTCTGGATATTGATAAAGAAAGAGCTATTTTCCTAGATGATAATCTAGAAGTTATTAAAGCCTCTAAAAAGTCTGGAATTAAGAATTCTTTATACGTACTTTACCCATCAAATGATAAAAACATTGTTAACAAAGAGGTTAGTGGATTTAAAAGTATAAAGAGTCTATCTTATTTGGCATGAGGTTTGTCTTCCAAGGCATCAATCCTAGCTTTGGTTATTTCATCTTCGCTTAGAGAAAAATCATTATTATAAATTGAAGTATTCCATGAACCGTAAATTGGATTTTCTAGAACAATCCATTTATTTCCCCACATATTCTTGTATTTTTTTAAAGATAGGTCATTCTGCTCTTTTAGTGATAAATCACTAGTGCTTCCAATAAAATCAGATAATTGATCACCAACAATCATAATAATTCTATAATTTTTTGAGACTAATTTTATTCTTTCTGTTTTGTCAGAAGTCCAGTTGTTTTCATTTCTTAAAAGAATTCTATCCTCATTCTTTGGTTCAGATATTATTATTCCATTCTTTTTAAAATTAACTCTTGTAGCATCTTCAAGCTCAAAAACTCTATTTGAAATATAGAAAATATTTATATCTCTAGAGATTGCATATTCAATAAACTCTTTAGCTCCAGGAACGTTAGCCGCTGAAGCTTCATTTACCCACTTAATCCAATCTCTAGGATATGAGAATCCGCCTTTTATTGCCCTTGCTTGATATGGTGAGTTATCTAAGACAGTTTCATCAATATCTAAGATAATAGCTGGTGGTAAATCTTCATAATTATTATTTTGAAATATTGAGGCAGATGAACCAATATCTTTAAGCGACTTTTCAAGCATAATTTTTGCTATTTGATATGCTTGAATACTGCTAGCAACATGCTCTGGTGATTTCTGAACAAAAAGGACACTTAATAAAGATTGCTTCTGATATGAGTTATTAGTTTCATTTTCACTCTCAGAGCAAGATATGATAAATAAAATACTTATTAAACATAAAGTTTTTATTTTGTTAGTTTGTATTAATGATTTCATGTTCATCAGATATTATAATATTAATCAACATTAATAAGTGATATACAAATATGAGTAAAAAAATTATTGATAATCTTGAAAAAATAAAACAAGGTCTGTTTTTACTTTCCAAAGATAGAAAAGTTGTTCTGCCTCATCATAAAACATTTGAACATGTTGATAATCTTATAAAGCTTACTAACAAATCTATCAAAGAGCTTAAAAATGAGTAAATTTAGTTGTTTTAATCTAGCCATTGATAATCATATTGCTATGTTAAAAATGAATCGTCCAGATTCATTTAACTCAATGACAAGAGAATTTTGGAGGGAACTTCCAGAAATTGTCAGAGATATAGATAAAAATACAAAAGCTAGAGTTATCGTTTTGTCTGGAGAAGGAAAGCATTTTTGTGCTGGCATGGATCTAACAAATTTTGTTGCTGATAATAAAAAAATAAAAAAAGACCCTGCCAGATTGCGTGAAGCTTTTTATCAAGAATTATTAGGGCTTCAAAACTCCCTTAGCGCATTAGAGGAATGCAGGCTACCAACTATTGCTGCTATTCAGGGAGCATGTGTTGGTGCTGGCATAGACATGATTGCTGCATGCGATATGAGTTTTTGTACAAAAGATGCTTTTTTTAAAATTGCTGAAGTAGATGTTGGGATTGCTCCTGATGTTGGAACACTTCAAAGGCTAGTTAAAGCTATTCCCATATCTAAACTTAGGGAATTATCTTATTCTGGAAGAAAGTTTGATGCTATTGAAGCAAAGGAGTTAAATCTGATCTCAGAAATTTATGAAACCAAGACAGATTTAATGAATACTGTATTAAAATTAGCTAAAAAAATTGCTACTAAGTCTCCTCTTGTTACAAGAGTCATAAAAAAACAAATCAACTTCTCAAGAGATCATTCTGTATCTGATTCTCTAGATTATGCTGCTATATGGAGCGCTGCTGCAATTAGTGACAATGACCTTCAAGAAGCAATGAAATCATACATTGAAAAAAAAGATGGAGAATTTGATGATCTCGAAGATTTAAAAGAGTTTTGGGAAAAAAAGAACGGATTAATCTCTTAAAAAAACTGGTTCACTCAAAGTTGAATCCTTTTCAGAAAAATAATAACCATCATCAGCAAATTCAACTAATTTTTCAAAGTCTGTGATTTTGTTTCTTATTATCCATCTAGCCATAGTGCCGCGTGCTTTTTTTGCATAAAAACTGATGATTTTATAAGTACCGTTTTTTTGATCTTTGAAAATTGGAGATACTGTGGTTACATGCTCTGGCATTTTTCCTAAGGACTTAAAATATTCCACAGAAGCAAGATTAATTAATAAGTCGGATCTTTGATTTAAAAGCTCATCTAAAATCTTATTTTTTAAATCGTCTCCCCAAAATTCATATAAATTTTTTGCATTATCTATGTTTAGCTTTGTGCCCATTTCTAGTCTATAAGGTTTCATGACATCTAATGGCCTGAGAACCCCATAAAGACCTGAAAGAATTCTAAGATGCTTTTGAGCAAATGCTACTTCATGATTAGAAAACTCTTCTGCTTTGAGTCCTGAATAAACATCACCTTGAAAAACAAATAAAGATGGCTTAGATTCTGAAGACAGAGTTTTAGATGAGTTCCAGCTTTGATAGCGGTCAAAGTTTAGAACTGCTAGTTTATCACTAAGACCCATTAAAGAGGCTATATCTTTCGGTTCTTTTGTTTTAAGTACCTTAATCAGCTTTGATGATTTGTTTAAAAATTCAGGTACAGTATGATTAACATTTATACTTTTAGAGAAATCTAGTGTTTTAGCTGGAGATAGGACAATTATCATATATGTATTTTATCTATAACTATTTTTAAATTCCAATGAAATTTCAAGAAAAACTTATAAATTACATATCTTTATTAATACCATTAATGACAATCTTAATGCTTGTTGTAATTACTAGTCGATATATTTTTGGTATTGGAAGGACAGATTTGCAAGAACTAATAATGTATTTACATGGCTTTATCTTTTTATCGTCAATTGGTTATGTTTTTTTAAAAGATGAACATGTAAGAGTTGATATTTTTTATAGAGAATCCAGAAAGATGAACAAAAATAAAATTAATAGTTTTTTTAATTTTCTTTTTTTAATACCCTTAATTTTTATTGTTGCATTTAACTCTATAGATTTTATTGAACTTTCTTGGAGAATCAAAGAAATCTCAACTGAAGCTGGGGGCTTGAAAACGGTCTACTTACAGAAATCTTTAATTTTATTGTTACCAATATCCCTAATAATTTATTTATTTGAATATTTAAGGAATCCGTAATGGAATTAATTCCCCTATTACTTCTTATTATTATCTGCGGAATGTTGCTTTTTGGTTATCCTGTTGCATTTACATTAGCTGGCACTTCAATAATATTTGCTCTTATTTGCTCTTTTTTTGGTTTTTTTGATTTAACAATCTTTAAAAGCATTCCTATAAGAATCTTTGGCATTATGAATAATGTGACTCTTCTAGCTGTTCCATTATTTATTTTTATGGGGACAATGCTTGAAAAATCTGGAATCGCTTCATCAATGCTCAATAATATGGCAAATGCTTTTAAAGGAGTCAAAGGAGGTGTAAGTATTTCTATAATAGTAGTTGGTATTTTGTTAGCAGCTAGTACGGGTATTGTTGGAGCTACTGTTGTAACTATGGGTTTAATGTCATTGCCAGTTTTAATTAAACAAGGATATGAAAAAGATTTTTCTGCTGGATTGATAGCTTCAACAGGAACTCTTGGCCAGATAATTCCTCCATCGATTGCATTAGTTCTTCTTGGAGACGTAATGTCTAATGCATATCAAAGAGCACAAAATAATCTTGGGATCTTTTCACAAAAAACTGTGACTGTTGGTGATTTATTTATTGGTTCAATCTTTCCAGGTATACTAATTTGTCTTGGGTACCTTATTTATACTATTTTTAAAAATTCACGTAATAAGATAATAGTAGCTAATAATTCTGCTCCTGATATAAAAAAATCTGAAATACTAAAAACTTTAGCATTACCAATTTTTTTAATTTTCTCTGTTCTCGGGTCCATAATTACTGGTATAGCAACTCCAACTGAAGCCGCAGCCTTAGGAGCATTTGGTTCGTTTCTAATTGCTGTTATAAATAAAAAATATTCCTATGATTTTCTAATAGAGTCTAGTAAAAAAACATTAGTCATAACAACTATGATTTTTGCAATACTTATTGGTGCGTCTATATTTTCTTTAATATTTAGAGGAGTTGGTGGAGATGAGCTAATACAACTTATCTTTGAGGGTCTGCCTGGAGGAAAGTATGCAGCTTTGATATTCGTGTTAGTTTTTATATTTATATTAGGCTTTATTTTAGATTTTATTGAAATATGTTACGTGATAATTCCACTAGTAGCTCCACCACTTCTCATGCTAGGCTTTGACCCAGTATGGTTAGCAATTCTATTTGCGATTAATCTTCAAACATCTTTTTTAACTCCACCATTTGGATTCTCACTTTTCTATTTGAGAGGAGTTGCAAAAGATATTATTAAAACTTCAGATATATACAAGGGTGTTATACCTTTTATAGTTATTCAACTAATTGTATTAGCAGCGGTTCTAATATTTCCGTCATTAATTCTATGACATGAAATATTTAAAATTTAAAGGCCTGCGTTATTTTTTTCTAATGCTCTTTCAGCTCTATAACTAGACCTAACCATAGGGCCAGAAACTACTTCAAGAAATCCTTTTGAAATACCAACATCTCTATAATGATTAAATTTTTCCGGAGTAATCCATCTCTCAACAGGCAGATGGTTTATAGTAGGGCGAAGATATTGCCCCAAGGTTAAAATATCAACATTATTTGCTCTGAGATCATCCATCGTTTGATAAATCTCCTTATCTGTTTCTCCTAAGCCTAAAATCATACTTGTTTTTGTTAGTACTTTTGAATTGATTTTTTTAGATTCTAGTAAAACATCTAGGGTTTGTTTATAGCCTGCTCTAATATCTCTTACAGGATGTGTTAATCTCTTAACGGTCTCAATATTTTGAGCAAAAACTTCAAGCCCACTGTTAACAATAGTCTTGATGGAATTTTTTAAACCTTTAAAGTCTGGTGTTAGCGCCTCAACTGCTGTGTTTGGATTTAGTTTTTTTATTTCATTAACTGTGTCTGCAAAATGAGATGCTCCTCCATCAGGCAAATCATCTCTATTTACAGAAGTGAGTACTGCATATCTTAAACCCATTGTTTTGACAGCTTTGGCAGTATTGAGCGGCTCATCCTTATCAAGCCACCCTTTTGGGTTTCCTGTGTCGACAGAACAAAATTTACATGCTCTTGTACAAACTGATCCCATAAGCATAAATGTTGCTGTTCCAGCAGACCAACACTCTGAAATGTTTGGGCAGTGAGCTTCTTCACAAACAGTATATAAATCTCTGCCTTTTATCTGATCCTTTACTTTCAGATAGTTATTATCATGTGATGCTTTTATTTTTATCCAACTAGGTTTTTTTTGATTTGGGATATTAGAGTAATTGTTAGATTTTTGACCATTTTTTATAGCCTTTACTCCTACTTTGTTTACAATTTTAACCGTTGGAATTATTTCCATGTCGGTATTCTATATTATTTTCCTTCACAAAAAAAATAGCCGCTTAACTAGCGGCTATTCTTGTTTATTTTTTTTAAAAAACTGACATGAAGCCTATTTGAATTCCTGGATCCATATCCATATCGTCATCCATAAAATCAATAACTCCAAGAGTAAATTTTCTATTATTGCATATATCAAATCCAACTTTTAAGCTTAAAGTTTCATCATCATCTACACTGAAATCATATGCAGTACCTGTTTTTCCAAGCTTCATCCATCCAACTGACATTCCACCATCACCATCTGTTATATCAGAATCACTGTAACTTGCTGAAACATAAAAAGATCCAACTTCATGGTCCCCTAAGATGAACCCTGCTCCAAGAGAAACAACATTGATATCAAAGGCTTCTTCAAGATCAGTACCAAATGAGGCGCCTAGAGCTATATTGCCTCTAATTTGATTATATGATACTCCGCCAACCGTTATTCCATCCATGTCAGCCACAACTGTTTCAAATGAAGTTACATCAGATTTTGCAGGAGTTGCAAAAATTATAAATGCAGCAGAAAAAATTAAAGTATGTTTTATGATATTCATGTCTCCCCCTTTTAATGTAAATAATGAATATTCAATGAGTATAGTTCATGATGTGTTCTTTCATCAAATTTTTAAATTTTATCTTTGAACATTCTTTGTTGTAATGAACTACGTTTACTACCTCAAGATTTTTATACCCACAAGGGTTGATATAATTAAATGGAGATAAATCCATATCAAAATTAATGCTAAGCCCGTGATAACTTTTCCCTTTAGAGAATCTAAGACCAATGGAAGCTATTTTTTTTTCTTCCACATATACTCCAGGAGCATCTTTTATGAAATAACTATCTATTTTAAGTTCTTTTAATAGTCTGCAAGTCATCTCTTGTAAAAAAAATATAAACTGTTTTGGTCCAAGATTCCGCTTTTTTATATCTAACATAAAATAAATTATTACTTGTCCAGGCCCATGAAATGTCACCTCTCCTCCTCGATTAGATTGAATAATTGGAATATTAGTTTTTTTTAATATATGTTCTTTTGATGCTGCCGTTCCAAGAGTATAGACGGGGGGATGCTCTAAAAACCAAATTTCCTCTTTAAAACTTGATGAGTCAATTAGAAGTCTCATATCAGCTAAAGACTTCTTATAATCTACCACTCCTAAATCTTTAAAGAGAATTGAACTATTCTTATTTATTAGATCTTGATTCAATGAAAGCATCCTCAGAAATACTATGATAATTTGCTACTTCTTTTGCAAATTTTGTGTAAGAGTTATGAACTTTTTTAAAAACTGGATCTAGCTGTGCATTTTCTTCAAAAATCTCCTTTGATATTTTTCTAAATTCTTCAATAACATCATCAGGTAATTTTCTTAACTGAACATTGTGAGTATTAATTAGCTCTTGCAGAGCTTGATTATTCATAGCTGTATATTCATCAAGCATATCTTGATTAACAGCTCTAGATGCTGTTTCAATAATTGTTTGTAGATGATTTGGTAACGTATCCCAAGCTTGTTTATTAATTATTAGTTCAAGCATTGGTCCTGGCTCATGCCATCCAGGATAATAATAATATTTTGCTGCCTGATGAAAGCCAAAAGTTAAATCATTATAAGGGCCAACCCACTCTGTTGCATCTATAACACCCGTTTGTAATGATGTAAAAATTTCACCTGCTGGAAGAGTGATTGGAATACCTCCAGCCTTTTTGAGAACTTCTCCGCCCAGTCCAGGTATTCTCATTTTTAAACCTTTTATGTCGTCAATAGAGTTGATTTCTTTATTAAACCAGCCAAACATTTGAGTTCCAGTATTACCAGCAGGTATTGGATAAAGATTAAATGGCTCGTATATTTCTCTCCATAATTCTAAACCTCCACCTCTATATACCCAAGCATTGATTTCATCAGCTGTTAAACC
>MDTA01104242.1_pt1 | contig 14233 bp, 10 predicted proteins | sample 811151 | NCBI WGS metagenome assembly MDTA01 (sample SAMN05326648, study PRJNA326480) | marine metagenome | isolation source: seawater | place: Indian Ocean: South | collected 2010 | reverse complement strand
CTCCTGGATCGGCCGTCTGCTGCTACTTGGCTGGTCTTTTGCGCTATTTTATCACCTCTGCAACGGTCTTCGGCACCTGTTCTGGGATGCGGGCAAGGGCTTCGATTTGGACGCCGCCTATCGCAACGGATGGTTGGTCGTCGGTGCCGCCATCGTGCTGACGGTCGTCGCCTGGGTGTGGGGTTATTCTTCAATGGGCGCGCTCTGATGTCGCTTCGTTCACCGCTTGGAAAAGTTCGGGGCCTCGGATCAGCCAAGGAAGGCGTCGCACACTGGTGGGCCCAGCGTATGACTGCTGTTGCGCTGGTACCTCTGGTCATCTGGTTCGTCGCGTCTGTCTGCGCCATGGTCGGTTCGGATATTGGCGCGGTCCGCGAATGGATTGGCACGCCGTTGGTCTCCATCCTACTGGTGCTGTTCGTCATCGCGACGTTTCATCATGCCCAGCTTGGCCTGCAGGTGGTGTTGGAAGATTACGTCCACACCGAATGGCTGAAAATCGCCAGCATCGCGCTGGTCAAATTTGCAGCGATCGCCCTTGCGGTGGCCGCTATATTTTCAATCGTAAAGATCGCTCTCCGCTAAACGCCTCTGACGCGGATGCGCACACGCAGGATTGCCATGAACACCAACGCATACGAAATTATCGATCACACTTACGACGTCGTCGTGCTGGGCGCAGGCGGCGCTGGGTTGCGCGCAACCTTCGGTATGGCGGTTCAGGGCCTGCGGACGGCGTGCATCACCAAGGTTTTTCCGACAAGAAGCCATACCGTCGCTGCGCAGGGCGGCATTTCCGCCGCGCTAGGCAATATGAGCGAGGACGACTGGCGCTGGCATTTCTATGACACGGTCAAAGGCGCCGACTGGCTAGGCGATCAGGACGCGATCGAATACATGTGCCGAGAAGCCATTCCGTCGGTGCTGGAACTGGAACATTACGGTGTGCCTTTTTCGCGCACCGAAAAGGGTGAAATATATCAGCGCCCCTTCGGTGGCATGACCACCGAATACGGTGAAGGGCCGCCCGCGCAGCGCACCGCCGCTGCGGCCGACCGCACCGGCCATGCCATCCTGCACACTCTTTATCAGCAATCGCTCAAACACGACGCTGAGTTCTTCATCGAATACTTCGGCATAGACCTGATCATGGATGACGACAACGTTTGCCGTGGGGTGATGGCTTGGAATCTGGACGACGGCACCATCCACCGGTTCCGTGCCAATCTGGTCGTGTTGGCGACCGGTGGGTACGGCCGGGCCTATTTCTCCTGCACCGGCGCGCACACGCAGACGGGCGATGGCAATGCGATGGCGCTTCGTGCGGGACTCCCCTGCGAAGACATGGAGTTCATTCAGTTCCATCCCACCGGTATCTACGGCGCCGGCTGCCTGATCACCGAAGGCGTGCGCGGCGAAGGCGGCTACCTGACCAATTCGCAAGGCGAACGCTTCATGGAACGCTACGCGCCGTCGGTGAAGGATCTGGCATCCCGTGACGTGGTTGCCCGGGCGATGACCATGGAAATTCGTGACGGCAACGGTGTCGGTGCCGATGCCGATCACATTCATCTCCACATCGAACATCTCGATGCCAACGTGATCAACGAACGTCTTCCAGGCATTTCCGAAACGGCGCGTATCTTCGCAGGTGTCGACGTAACCAAGGAACCGATCCCGGTTTTGCCGACCGTGCATTATAATATGGGGGGCATCCCGACGACGTATCAGGGCGAAGTCGTCGCGCCTGCCAATGGCAACGCCGAGAAAATTCAGCCCGGCCTGATGGCCATCGGCGAGGCGGCGTGCGTTTCGGTCCACGGCGCCAACCGTCTGGGATCCAATTCGCTGCTTGATCTCGTCGTGTTCGGCCGGGCGGCCGGCGAACGCGCGGCGGAACTAGTCGAACCCGGTCAAAGCCAGCCCGAACTGCCGAAGCGCGCGGGCGAAAAGGCCCTCGACCGGTTCGATGGCCGCCGCTATACGAAGGGCACCACTGAAACCGCCGAGCTACGGTTAGAAATGCAGCGTACCATGCAGGCCCATTGCGCCGTGTTCCGGACCGACGAACTGATGCAGGAAGGTCGTGACAAGCTGACATCGCTGTGGGCGAAGAATGATGACATCAAGGTCAACGACACATCGCTGATCTGGAATTCGGACCTCGCCGAAACGCTGGAATACGACAACCTTTTGGCGCAGGCGGTGGTCAGTCTGGACAGCGCTATCAACCGAAAGGAAAGCCGAGGCGGGCACGCGCACGAAGATTATCCTGATCGGGACGACGAAAACTGGATGAAGCACACCTATGTGTGGTTGAACGATGACGGCACGTCGCGGATCGACTACCGCCCGGTTCATACCAATACGATGACCAACGACGTTGAACCCGTTCCGCCTAAAGAACGGGTGTATTGAGGTAGATTACATGGCCGAATTCACACTTCCCACAAATTCGAAAGTCCGCGAGGGCAAAACCTGGCCGGCACCGGAAGGGGCGAAGAACACTAAAACCTTCCGCGTTTATCGCTGGAACGGCGATGACGGCAACACGCCCCAGGTCGATACCTACACCGTCGATATGGACGATTGCGGTCCGATGGTTCTGGACGCGGTTATCAAGATCAAGAACGAGGTCGATTCAACGCTGACCTTCCGCCGATCCTGCCGCGAGGGAGTGTGCGGGTCGTGCGCGATGAATATCGACGGCACCAACTCGTTGGCTTGCACCAAGTACATCGACGAAGTGAAAGGTGACGTGAAGGTCTATCCGCTGCCGCATATGCCGGTGGTGAAGGACCTTGTTCCGGACTTGACCCAGGCATACGCCCAGTACCGGTCCATCGAACCTTGGATGAAATCAGATACCCAGCCGCCACCCGGCAAGGAACGACTGCAATCGCCGGAAGAACGCAAAAAGCTGGACGGCATGTGGGAATGCATACTGTGCTTCTGCTGTACGACTAGTTGCCCAAGCTACTGGTGGAACGGCGACCGCTATCTGGGCCCGGCGATCCTGTTACAAGCGAACCGCTGGATTCAGGATTCGCGCGATGAAGCGTCCGGCGAACGGCTGGACGAACTAGAGGATCCATTCCGCCTGTATCGCTGCCACACGATCATGAACTGCACAAAGACCTGCCCGAAAGGTCTGAACCCAGCGAAGGCAATCGGCGAAATTAAACAGGCAATGGTGCAGCGGCGCTAATTTCCAGCCGGTTATTCCTGAAACGGAACGTAAAAAAGGGAGGGTTCTGTGCCCGCCCTTTTTGTTTGTGCGATGACAACAGTCTGGCGCCTTCCGAAACGACCTCTCTAGGTCGGCGGGCGAACCGTGCCCAGTCATGTTTTCTTTCGTGACTGAGCACCATATAGAGCGATACGTTGTTCAACAGCAGGACGACCGTGAATGGCAATCCGACCGCGAGGGCGGACGTTTGTGACGCTACCGGGGTATCTGCGCCGCCGCCAGGCGACAGGGTACCGTCGAAGCTGGCCTAGGCTGCGACTAGCGATGCAAGGGTGCCAGTGAAAAACACCAGCAACAGACGGAAAATCACCGGATTTCGGATAATCAGGCGCAGTGGGTATTCGGAATTGACCGACCCTGCGGTTTCTGCCGCCAAATGTAAACTTTCGGAAATGACTTGATCCATGGCTCCTTTCCGTTATCCATGCCGCGCCCGTCCACCAGTATTCAGAAGTCTATGTCAGAAGGTCCCCTTTTCGCCTATCGGGCCATGATTGCCGAAGGCGAACTTCACCGCGATCCGATCCAGGAATTGGCGGCTGAAAAGCTAGAGACCTTATGGCATGCGCTATCTAAATACGAACCGGCGCAGGGCGGTTCTGGCTGGCGCGAACGATTTAGGCTTTCGCGCCGCCCGTCGGAACCCACGCCGCAGGGGTTGTACATGTTCGGGCCGGTGGGGCGCGGAAAGTCTATGCTGATGGACGTGTTTTACGAGACGGTCGCCGGCGATAAAAAGCGCCGGGTCCATTTCCATGAATTCATGCTGGAAATGCACGCCACCATGCATGACTGGCGCCAGAAAGACGGGAAGCTGCAGGACCCGCTGCCGAAAATCGCCGAAAAGATCGCGCAGGAAACCTGGCTGCTGTGTTTCGACGAATTCCAGGTCGACAATATCGCTGATGCGATGATCCTGGCCCGTCTTTTCGAGGCTTTGTTTGAGGAAGGCGTTGTGGTCGTCGCGACTAGCAACACGCACCCCGACAATCTGTATGCCGGCGGGCTACAGCGGGATCGGTTCCTGCCCTTTATCGATATCCTGAAAACGCGGATTGATATTGTAAAGCTGGAAGCCCAGCGGGATTACCGCCGGGACCGGTTGGCGGATATGGGCGTTTATTACACGCTCTTGGGGGTGGAAGCCGACGCCGCTCTCGATCAGGTTTTTGCTGCCCTGACCGACGATGCCGTGGGAGAGCCCGATAAAGTGCCCGTAATGGGCCGGGTCGTGAGGGTGCCTGCGGCGGCGAAGGGCGTTGCGCGGTTTCCCTTCGCCGATCTGTGCGAAAAACCGCTGGGCGCACCTGATTACCTGGCGATAGCCAAGGCCTATCACACCATCATTCTGGCGAATGTGCCCCTCTTGCCCCCGGCGAAGCGGAACGAAGCCAAGCGCATGGTCACGCTGATTGACGCGCTGTACGAGGCCAAGGTGAATATTGTCGTGTCCGCAGCGGCGGAGCCTGATGAACTGTGTACGGAAGGCGACACGGCCACCGCATTCGAACGCACCGCATCTCGCCTGATCGAAATGCAGTCAGAAGACTATATCCGCGCGGCACGGGGGGACTAATGGAAGCCTACGTTCGTATTCTTTGCAGCATCGTACAGACCGGCTTTTGACTGATCCACTAACAACTTGAAATTTAATGGTGATCGGCAAGTGGCATACTTCTTGTTGCTTCTCACTCATAAGTGTTGAAATAAGCAATGTGAAGAATTCCATGATTTAAAATTCTCTTATCGTGGCCCTCTGTCTCGGACAATTTTTCGGTGCAGCACACGCAAATGTCGTTGAAATTCGCCGGTAGGACCTTGGCAACGGCGGCTATGCGACATTCGATCATGTTCCGCAGTACAAAAATCCTAGCGGTGTCCGGTATTTCCTGGAAATTACCACCGGCGGCCTGACAACAGGTGTTTTATATGTTTTCAATCAAAAAAACGTCAGACGTCGAGCATCCCTGGCCGGGTGCCCTTCCGCGGAGCTATTTCATCGAAGTTACAGGGACTTATGTCGCTGTCCCCGAACCAGTCATCTGGCGATTATCGGCCTCGGGCTTATTGGCATAGCTGCGATGCGCCGCCGGCGGAAGATAGACTCAATTGAATAGATTTCAAAACGGCGGCCCACTGTTACCGTTTTTGTTGTACGGAGCCATTGACCTCACTTCTCAAAGCAGTCGCCCGTTCCCCTTGCCCTGACAGGTTAACAGCGGTATGAACGCCCGGTTCCGTCAGGCGACTGTCGGCTACACAAATCCTTTTCCATAACAGCCTCGGAAGCATCCATGGCCCGCAATAAAATCGCCCTCGTCGGCGCCGGCAACATTGGCGGCACGCTGGCGCATCTCGCCGGACTAAAAGATCTCGGCGATGTCGTCCTTTTCGATATCATGAAAGGTACCCCGCAGGGAAAAGCCCTCGACCTGGTGGAATCGTCCCCGGTCGAAGGATTCGACTCCCGCATGACCGGTACCAATTCCTATGCCGGAATCAAGGGCGCCGATGTGGTAATCGTGACGGCGGGCATTCCGCGCAAGCCGGGGATGAGCAGGGATGACCTGATCGGTATCAATTCCAACGTGATGAAACAGGTCGGCCAGGGCATCAGGAAATACGCGCCCCATGCCTTTGTGATTTGCATTACCAATCCGCTGGATGCCATGGTCTGGGCTCTGCAGAAGCATTCGGGTCTGCCGCCGAAGAAAGTCGTCGGTATGGCCGGTGTGCTTGACAGCGCGCGATTCCGCTATTTTCTGGCCGAAGAATTCAACGTCTCGGTGGAAGACGTCACGGCGTTCGTTCTAGGCGGTCACGGCGATACCATGGTGCCATCGGTGCGCTATTCCACGGTGGCTGGCATTCCGCTGCCCGACCTAGTCAGGATGAAGTGGACGACCCAGAAAAAGCTCGATGCGATCGTTCAGCGCACGCGTGATGGCGGCGGTGAAATCGTCGGCCTGCTGGGCAATGGCTCCGCTTTCTACGCCCCGGCATCGTCCGCCATCGCGATGGCTGAATCCTATTTGAAGGATAAAAAGCGCGTGCTGCCCTGTGCCGCCAAGCTGAATGGTGAATACGGCGTCAAGGGCATGTATGTCGGAGTGCCGGTGGTGATCGGTGCAAAGGGCATCGAACGCATCGTCGAGGTCAAGTTGGATGCCGGTGAAAAGCGCCAGTTCAGCAAGTCGGTCAAGGCGGTTCAGGGCCTCATCGACGTCGTCAAAAAATTGGAACGCGAAGCGTCGAAAAAATAGGAAAAAGGCATCACAATCCCGTTTCTGCCGCTGGGTGATTCCGTTTCGCGGATTTATGGTTAACGGTCCCTTAACAGATGGTATTTACGGTTTCGTATTGCCACAGGAGCATATGGACGCGAGATGAATATCCACGAATATCAGGCGAAGCAGTTGCTCGCCAAATACGGCGTCGCCGTGCCGAAAGGCTTTGTTGCTTATACCGCCGGTGAGGCGAAGAAGGCCGCCGAAGACCTGGGCGGCCCCGTCTGGGTGGTTAAGTCCCAAATTCATGCAGGTGGCCGCGGAGCTGGTCGGTTCAAGGACGACAACAGTGACAAGGGCGGTGTCCGCGTTGTGAAATCGGTCGACGATGTGGCCGAAAATGCGGCGTCCATGCTGGGCCAGATTCTTGTCACCAAGCAGACCGGGGACGAAGGCAAGGAAGTAAAACGCGTCTATATCGAAGAAGGCTGCGACATCGCGCGCGAGCTGTATCTCGGCATTCTGATTGATCGGGCGACTAGCCGGGTAACCATCATGGCGTCGACGGAGGGCGGCATGGAAATCGAGGAAGTCGCCGAGGCGACGCCCGAAAAAATCCTGCGGATCGATATCGACCCCGCCACCGGAATCCAGCCGTTCCACGTTCGCCAGATCGCGTTCGGTCTTGGCCTGGAAGTGGATCAGGTGAAGGCCGCCGGAAAATTCCTGATGGCCATGTATAAGGCGTTCACCGAACTCGACGCGTCCATCGTCGAAGTCAATCCGCTGGTCGTTACCGGGTCAGGCGATGTGATCGCGCTCGATGCGAAGATGAACTTCGATGACAACGCGCTGTTCCGCCACGCCGATGTTCTAGAACTCCGGGACGAAGACGAAGAAGATCCTAGGGAACTAGAAGCCGCCAGGCACGAACTTAACTACATAACCCTGGACGGGAATATCGGCTGCATGGTCAACGGCGCCGGGCTCGCGATGGCGACGATGGACATCATCAAGCTCTACGGCGGCGAACCGGCAAACTTTCTGGACGTCGGCGGCGGAGCCACCAAGGAACGCGTCACCACGGCGTTCAAGCTCATCCTGTCCGATCCCAATGTGGAATCGATCCTGGTGAACATCTTTGGTGGCATCATGCGCTGTGACGTAATTGCCGAAGGCGTGGTTGCGGCGGCTCGTGAAGTTAGCCTCGATGTGCCGCTGGTCGTCCGGCTTGCTGGCACCAACGTCGATTTGGGCAAGAAAATTCTCGAAGAATCGGGTCTGCCCATCGTGTCCGCAGATAATCTGGCGGATGCAGCCGAAAAGGTCGTCAAAGTTACGCAGGAGGCAGCTTGATGTCTGTGTTGGTCGGAAAAGATACCAAGGTTATCTGCCAGGGTTTCACCGGCGCGCAGGGGACCTTCCATTCGGAACAGGCGATCGCCTATGGCACCAACATGGTCGGCGGTGTTACCCCCGGTAAGGGCGGAAAGACGCATCTGGATCTGCCGGTGTTCGACACCGTTGCAGATGCGGTCGACAAGACCGGCGCAAACGCCTCTGTTATCTACGTGCCGCCGCCGTTTGCTGCCGATGCCATCCTCGAAGCGATCGATGCTGAAATACCGTTGGCCGTTTGCATTACCGAAGGCATTCCCGTGCTCGATATGGTGCGGGTGAAACGCGCGCTCGCCAATTCGAACACGCGGCTGATCGGTCCCAACTGCCCCGGCATTATCACCCCTGGCGAATGCAAGATCGGTATCATGCCGGGCCACATCCACCAGCGCGGGAAGATCGGTATTGTTTCCCGTTCAGGTACGCTGACCTACGAAGCAGTGGCGCAGACCACCGCGGCGGGGCTTGGCCAGACCACCTGTATCGGCATCGGCGGCGATCCGGTGAACGGCACCAACTTTGTTGACTGCATCGATATGTTCCTCGGCGACGACGAGACCGAGGGCGTCGTGATGATCGGCGAAATCGGCGGTTCCGCGGAAGAGGATGCGGCCGATTTTATCAAAAAATCCAGGACCAAAAAGCCGGTCGTCGGGTTTATCGCCGGTGTTACAGCACCGCCCGGGCGTCGCATGGGCCACGCCGGCGCGATTATTTCTGGCGGTAAAGGCGGCGCCGACGACAAGATTGACGCTATGAAGAGCGCAGGGATAAGGGTATCCGATTCGCCCGCCGGTATTGGCAATGCGATGGTCGATGCGATGAAGGGATAAGACGGGGCTTGCCGCGCCGGCGTTTTCCGGCGATGTAGCATTAAAAAGGGGCGGCGGGGTCGCCGCTGGACGTCATGACCGAATTGCTTGAACGGACTTCGTTCCTGAACAGCACGAACAGCACGTTCGTCGCAGAGCTTTATGCCCGCTATCTGGAAAAACCGACCACGGTCGACCCGGAATGGAAGTCGTTCTTCGACGAATTGAAAGACGAAGCGCCAGATATCCTGAGGGATCTGATTGGTGCGAGCTGGGCACCGCGCGTAACAGCGGTTATAGGCACGGGAACGGCCGCCGAGGTATTGAAATCCAGCGGCGCAGCGGCGCCAGCGGCAAACGGCCGGCTCGGCGATGTTACCCGCGATTCCATTCAGGCGCTGATGATTATCCGGTCGCACCGCGTGCGCGGTCATCTCTATGCGGAGCTCGATCCACTTGGCCTCGAACAGCCGCTCAGCCACACCGAGCTAGACCCAGAATCATATGGCTTCAGCGAAGCTGATTACGACCGAGAGATTTATATTCACGACCGGCTGGGCCTAGGTGAAAAAGCGCCGTTGCGCGATATCGTCGAGCGTGCGCGCGAGACCTACTGCGGTCATATCGGCGTGGAATACATGCATATCACCTCGCCCGACGAAAAAATCTGGATCCAAGATCGGATTGAGGGGATCCACAACCACACCGATTTCACCGATATCGGAAAGACCACGATTCTCGAACGACTGACCGAGGCGGAAACCTTCGAACAATTCCTCAATGTCAAATACACTGGCACCAAACGCTTCGGTCTCGATGGTGCTGAAGCCCTGGTTCCGGCGCTGGAACAGGTTCTGAAACGGGGCCGCCAGCTCGGCGTCGAGGAGGTCGTGATCGGCATGCCCCATCGCGGGCGGCTGAACGTTCTGGCCAATGTGATGAACAAGCCGTTCTCGGCGATCTTTTCGGAATTCGAAGGAACCTCCGCTACTCCCGAGGAAGTGCAGGGTTCAGGCGACGTGAAATACCATCTCGGCACTTCCGCCGATCGCGAATTTGACGGCGAACAGGTGCATCTTTCGCTCGCCGCAAATCCGTCGCATCTGGAAGCGGTCGATCCTGTGGTGGTTGGCAAGGTTCGCGCCAAACAGCGCCAACGCGGTGACAAAGAACGGCGCAAGGTTCTGGGTCTCCTGGTGCATGGGGACGCTGCATTCGGCGGCCAGGGCATCGTGGCCGAAACGTTCGGTCTCTCCGATATCAAGGGGTACCGTACCGGAGGTACCATCCATGTGGTTGTGAACAACCAGATCGGCTTCACGACAAACCCCGCAGCAACGCGAACGTCCCGGTATCCGACCGAAATCGCCAAGATGGCGCAGGCACCAATTTTTCACGTGAACGGCGACGATGTTGAAGCCGTGATCCACGTGGCGCGCATCGCCACCGAATTTCGCCATGAATTCCGCAAGGATGTAGTGATCGACATTTGGTGCTATCGCCGTTTCGGACATAACGAGGGTGACGAGCCTGCGTTTACCCAGCCGAAGATGTACCAGGCGATCGCCAACCACCCGACAACCCGACAGATTTACGCAAACCAGCTAATTGCCGAAAACGTCATCACCGAAGAAGGTGTCGAAGAGATCCAGTCAAACGCCCGGGCGCGTCTAGATACCGATTTCGAAGCCTCCAAATCTTACAAACCCAACAAGGCTGACTGGCTTGAGGGCAAATGGCAGGGACTGACGACTGCGCCGTCGGTCGAGGAACGCAAGGGAAAGACCGATGTACCCTTCGACCTGCTGCGGGAAGTCGGGGCCGCCATTTCCGCCGTGCCGGACGATTTAAACATCAACAGCAAGCTGCGCCGGTTTTTCGACAACCGCGGCAAGTCGATAAAGGTGGGCGAAGGCATTGACTGGGCCACCGGCGAAGCGTTGGCTTTCGGCACCCTGCTGACGGAAGGTCATCTTGTGCGCCTGAGCGGTCAAGACGTTGCTCGCGGCACGTTTTCGCAGCGCCACGTTGTCGTCACCGACCAGGAAAATGAAAGTGTCTATATCCCGCTGGAACAGATTCGCCCGGGAAACCAAGCGAAGTTCATCGCGCGGAACTCCACCCTGTCGGAAGCAGCGGTTCTCGGCTTCGAATACGGGCTGTCGCTTGCCGATCCGGAAGTTTTGGTGATGTGGGAGGCACAGTTCGGCGATTTCGCCAATGGCGCCCAATTCATCTTCGATCAGTTCATATCGTCCGGCGAATCCAAATGGCTGCGCATGTCAGGTCTGGTCATGCTGCTGCCGCACGGTTTTGAAGGGCAGGGGCCCGAACATTCCTCGGCGCGGCTGGAACGCTATCTTCAACTCTGCGCGGAAGATAACTGGCAGGTCTGCAACATCACGACACCAGCCAACTATTTTCACGCCTTGCGGCGCCAGATTCATCGTGATTTCCGGAAACCGTTGGTCATCACCACCCCTAAATCGCTGCTTCGCCACAAAGGGGCGGTCTCAAAGCTTGAAGATTTCGGTCCCGGCACATCGTTCAACCGGGTCCTGCCTGAAACCGGAGATCTGGTGGCGCGGACCAAGATTAAACGCGTGGTTCTCTGCAGCGGCAAGGTCTATTTCGACCTGCTGGCCGCACGCGAGGAAATGAAAATTAGTAATATAGCGTTGGTCCGTCTCGAACAGCTTTATCCGTTCCCCAGTATTTCTCTTTCGAAGGAGCTGAAAAAGTATCCCAATGCAGATGTCGTCTGGTGCCAGGAAGAGCCCAAAAATATGGGCGCGTGGACCTTCATGGACCGGCGCATCGAGGAACTTCTGGGCAATGTGGATATCGACGCCGAACGTCCGATCTATGCCGGTCGGCCGGAAGCGGCATCGCCCGCAACTGGATCGCACGGAAAACATACCAGGGAACAGCAGGCGCTTGTCGAAGACGCCCTGACCATCTGATCCCCGGCGGCAATTTCGTTTCAGGAGCACAAAGAACATGTCGACAGAAATTATCGTTCCCACGCTGGGCGAATCCGTCAACGAGGCGACGGTCGCAAAGTGGTTCAAGGCCGTGGGGGAAGCCGTTGCCCAGGATGAACCGATTGTCGAACTTGAAACCGACAAGGTTACGCTGGAAGTAAATGCCAGCGCGGCCGGCACGTTGAGCGAAATCACCGCCAAGGAAGGTGATAACGTCGAGGTTGGCACCCTCCTAGGCTTGATCGGCGATGGCGCCGCCGCGCCGGCCCATAAGGAAGATCCCGCGCCCAACGAACCAAATGCCGCCTCGAAGGAAGACAAGAGGGCCCCGGAAGCGCCTAGGGGCGAAGATGACAGCGGCAAGCTGTCGCCTGCCGTTCGCAAGCTGGTGGATGAAAACAGGCTGGATCCGTCTCAAATCACCGGCACCGGTAAAGACGGCCGCCTGACGAAGGGCGACGTTCTGCTGTTCATGACGAAAAAAGACGGTGGCGGGCCCGAAAAAGCGGATCCAGCGCCGTTGGCCACTACACCCTCTCCGTCAGAGCCCCGTCCGGAAGATCCGCGCGAAGAGCGGGTGAAGATGACCCGCCTGCGCCAGCGTATCGCAGAAAGGCTTAAAGAGGCCCAGAACACGGCGGCCATGCTGACCACGTTCAACGAAATAGACATGACGAACGTGATGGCGGCGCGGAAGAAATTTCTGGATGATTTCGAAAAACGCCACGGCTGCCGTCTCGGCTTCATGTCGTTTTTCGTCAAGGCATGTATCGTGGCGCTTCAGGAACTGCCTTCCGTCAACGCGGAAATAGACGGCGACGAAGTCGTGTACAAAAACTACTACGATATCGGCGTCGCGGTCGGCACCGAGCAGGGTCTGGTCGTCCCCGTGCTGCGCGACGCGGACAAAAGATCCTTTGCCGATGTCGAAAAGGGCATCACAGATCTTGGACTGCGCGCCCGCGAAGGAGTGCTGGGCATGGACGAACTGACCGGCGGCACGTTCACGATCACCAATGGGGGCGTTTACGGTTCGTTGATGTCCACGCCGATCCTGAACCCGCCGCAATCCGGAATTCTGGGCATGCACAAGATCGACCGCCGCCCCGTGGCAGTAGGAGATTCCATCGAAATCCGCCCAATGATGTATGTCGCACTGTCCTATGATCACCGCATCATCGACGGGCGTGAGGCCGTGACGTTCCTGGTCCGGGTCAAGGAATGCATTGAAGACCCTGCACGCATTCTACTGGCTGTTTAGGTGGGGATTTCCGACATGAGCGATACCGAATTCGACCTGATCGTCATCGGGTCGGGCCCCGGCGGCTACGTGGCGGCCATCCGCGCAGCCCAGCTTGGCATGAAAACCGCTTGTATCGACAAGTACGGCACTTGGGGCGGTACGTGTCTGAATGTTGGCTGCATCCCGTCCAAGGCGCTGTTACATTCGTCGGAGAAATTTGAAGAAGCGCAGGAGCACCTGGCCGAACACGGCGTGAAGGTCGGCAAGGTCGAACTTGACCTGGATGCGCTGATGGCGCGCAAAGAGAAGGTGGTCGGCGATTTGACCAAGGGCGTCGATTTTCTTTTAAAAAAAAATAAGGTCACCGGTATTGTCGGAACGGCCAGAATCTGCGCGCCCGGCAAGGTGGAGGTCGAGGCTGACGGCAAGACCAAAACCTATGCGGCGAAGGATATTCTGATCGCCACAGGGTCCGAGGTCGCGCCGCTGCCGGGCGTCGAAATTGATGAAGATAAGATCGTCTCGTCCACCGGCGCGCTTGCGCTCGAGAAGGTGCCGGGTCACCTGGTCATCGTCGGTGGCGGCTATATCGGCCTCGAAATGGGGTCTGTCTGGCGCCGGCTAGGATCGAAGGTCACGGTGGTCGAATTCCTGGACAAGATCGTTCCCAACATGGATGCCGAGGTGGGAGAGGCCCTGCACAAGACGCTTGCCCGGCAGGGTATGGAATTCAAGCTGGGTACGAAAGTGATCGGCGCGAAGACGACCAAGACCAAGGTGATGCTGAAGGTCGAACCGGCTTTTGGCGGTGATACCGAAGAAATCAAGTGCGATGTGGTGCTTGTTTCCATCGGTCGCATTCCGTTTACCGGCGGACTTGGCCTCGAAGAAATCGGCGTCGACTTGGATGACCGTGGCGTAATCCAGGTCGACGTTCATTTCAAGACTAGCGTCGATGGCATTTACGCCATCGGGGATGTCATCCCGGGTGCGATGCTGGCCCATAAGGCCGAAGAGGAAGGCATCGCCTGCGTTGAACACCTGGCGGGGCAGGCAACCCATATCAATTACGATGCCATTCCCGCGGTTGTTTATACCCGGCCGGAGGCAGCCTCTGTCGGCAGGACGGAGGAAGAACTGAAAGACGCCGGGATTGAATACCGCAAGGGCAGCTTTCCGTTCATGGCCAATTCCCGCGCCCGCGCGAACGGCGACACAGATGGCTTTGTCAAAATTCTGGCCGACGCTTCTACCGACGAGATTCTGGGTGTGCATATCATCGGCTCCAACGCGGGCACCATGATCGCTGAACTGGCGCT
>MDTA01217893.1_pt1 | contig 14234 bp, 25 predicted proteins | sample 811151 | NCBI WGS metagenome assembly MDTA01 (sample SAMN05326648, study PRJNA326480) | marine metagenome | isolation source: seawater | place: Indian Ocean: South | collected 2010 | reverse complement strand
ATTTGAATCAAGGACGCATAAAAGACTTATAGATATTATTGAACCAACACCTCAAACCGTAGAAGCACTGATGAAATTAGACTTAGCTTCAGGGGTAGATATAGAAATAAAGATATAACTTATGAGCATCGGATTAATAGGAACTAAAATAGGAATGACTAGAGAATTTATGGAGAGCGGTCAGTCTGTGCCTGTAACCGTTATCAAAGTAGAAAAAGGACGAGTATTGGATGTAATAACAAAAGAAAAAAGAGGATATGCAGCTGTCAAATTAGGTTTTTTTAAACTCAAAAATTCTAAATTATCTAAACAAATGAAGGGGTATTTTGCAAAAAAAAATACAGAACCTAAAAAAATTCTTAAAGAGTTTAGAATAGAAAATAACGAACAATATAAAGAAGGAAACGAATTAGGTTTAGAGATTTTTAAAGATAAAAAATTTATAGATGTAAGATCTAGAACTATCGGTAAGGGTTTCGCAGGAGTTATGAAAAGATGGAATTTTGGTGGTTTAAGAGCTTCTCACGGAGTGTCAGTTTCTCATAGATCTCATGGGTCAACAGGACAAAGACAAGATCCAGGAAAGGTATTTAAAGGAAAAAAAATGGCTGGCCATATGGGCGACAAATTGAGAACAATGTTAAACTTGGAAGTCGTTAAATCTGATCTTGAAAATAATTTATTATATTTAAAAGGTTCTATACCTGGATCCAAAAATACAACAGTTCTATTAAGAGAGTCAGTTAAAAACGTTACAAGAAAAACTATTAAAGAAAAACATGAGGCAAAAATTAAAGCAGCTGCAGCCAAGAAAGGAAAAAAATAAATGAAATTTCCTCTTTTGAGTATTGATGGAGCTAAAGCAGAGTCAATAGAAATCTCTGACAAACTAGTTAAATTAAAAATAAATCACAAATTAATAAAATTTGTTATTGATTGGCAATTAAACCATTCAAAACCAAGAACTGCTAAAACTAAACAAAGGAATGAAATCAAAGGTTCAACAAAAAAAATTGTTCCTCAAAAAGGAGGCGGTGGTGCAAGACATGCTAGCAAAAAAGCACCATTATTTGTTGGTGGTGGTGTAGCACACGGTCCTAAAGGCTCAGCTTACAAGATGAAAAAAATCAATAAAAAAGTAAGAAAACTTGCTCTTGCCCAAACACTGTCAAAAAAAACTTCAGATAAAAATTTACATATTTTAGCAGATGTTAAAAAAGAGATAAAAAAAACAAAAGAATTTAACAAATTCCTTATTAAAAACAAATTAGCAAATGTCTTAATTATTTCTGATAATGACTCTATGAAAAATATCAACAAGTCTGCTCGTAATATAAAGAATGTGAAATTAATTAAGGACGAAGGAACAAATATATATGATTTATTTAAATATAAAAATGTAATTATTACATCTACATCTGCAAAAAAAATTCAGGAAAGGGTTTTAAATGAAAAAAATTAATTATATAGACTCTATTAGAAATCCGATTGTTACAGAAAAAGCCACAATTTTATCTGAACAAAACAAAACCGTATTTAAAGTTCATGAAAAAGCTAACAAAAAAACTATAAAAAAAAATATTGAAAAACTTTTTAAGGTCGATGTTATAAAAGTGAATATTGTTAATCAAAAATCAAAACATAAAATGAAACAGGGTAAAAAATCTATTAAAAGTGGATACAAAAAGGCAATAATAACTCTTAAAAAAGGTCAAAGTATTGATTTAACAACAGGAATTTAACAAATGGCATTAAAAACATTTAAACCATATACAAAATCAACCAGAGGAACAGTTGTTCTAGATAAGAGTAATTTATGGAAAGGCACTCCTTATAAACCTTTGACAAAAGGTCAGAATTTTACAGGTGGCAGAAATAATAACGGCCGAATTACATCTAGACATATTGGCGGTGGTTCAAAACATAAATACAGAGTGATAGATTTTTATAGGAAAAAGAAAAATGTGCCCGCAACTGTAGAAAGAATCGAATATGATCCAAATAGAACTGCTCATATTGCACTGATAACATATAAAGATAATGAAAAAGCATACATAATAAGTCCTCAAGGTTTAAAAAAAGGAGATGTTATAGAGTCAGGTAAGAATGTAGAAATTAAAGTTGGTAATTCATTAGAATTAAAAGACATTCCGCCTGGGACTTCAATTCATAACGTAGAATTAATTCCTGGAAACGGTGCTAAATTAGCAAGATCTGCAGGATCCTCAATTACTTTATCAGGGTATGATGGTGATTATGCTATTTTAAAACTTTCATCAGGGGAAACAAGAAAAGTTAGTAGTTCTTGCATAGCTACAATTGGAACTGTATCTAATCCTGACCAAAAAAATATTAAGATTGGTAAGGCAGGAAGAAATAGATGGAGAGGTAAGAGACCTCAAACAAGAGGAGTTGCAATGAACCCTGTTGATCACCCACACGGTGGTGGAGAAGGTAAAACATCTGGAGGAAGAAGTCCCGTATCTCCTTGGGGTCAATCTTCAAAAGGATTAAAGACTAGAAGGCCTAAAAGAAGTGATAAATTAATAATCACAAGAAGGAAGAAGAGGAAGAAATAATGACTAGATCAATATGGAAAGGTCCGTTTGTACATCCAAGTTTACTTAAAAAAATAGATAAACTTAAAGATAATCCAAATAAAAAACCAATTAAAACATGGTCAAGAAATTCAACAATTATACCAGATTTTGTTGGACACAGCTTTATGATACATAACGGGAAATCTTTTATACCAATAACTATTTCCGAAGAAATGGTTGGTCATAAACTTGGAGAGTTTGCACCCACGAGGACATTTAAAGGACATACTCCTGCAGATAAAAAAGCTGCTGCTCCAGCCGCTAAGCCAGAGGGAGATAAAAAATAATGGAAAAAAATATATCTTTTGTTAAAGCAATTAATAAAAATGTAAGAATAAGTCCAAGAAAACTTGCTCTTGTTTGCAATTTTATTAAAGGAAAAAAAGCTGATATTGCTTTAAGAGATTTAGAATTTTCAAGAAAAAGAATTGCTAAAGATGTTAGTAAAACAGTAAAATCAGCAATTTCAAATGCTGAAAATAATTATCAGCTTGATATAGATAATCTTTTTGTAAAAGAGGCTTATGTAGGTAAGTCTCTTGTAATGAAAAGATTTAGACCCAGAGCAAAAGGAAGAGCTAGTCCAATTAAAAAGCCATTCAGCAGAATTACAATTGTTTTAGAAGAAAAAAAATTAAAGAAAGAGAGTAAATAATGGGACAGAAAATTAATCCTATCGGATTGAGACTTGGAATAAACAGAGGCTGGGACTCAACATGGTTTGCTAAAAAGAAAGACTTTGGAAAATATTTAATTGAGGATTTTAAGATTAGAAATTTTATCAAAAAAAATATAATTAACTCTGGTGTATCTGAAATTATAATTGAGAGATCTTCAAAAAAATGTACAGTTTCAATTCATACTTCTAGGCCTGGGTTTGTAATTGGTAAAAAGGGGGCTGATATTGAAAAGATTAAAAAGAATATTATGAAAATTACGGATAGCGATGTAAATGTAAATATCAAAGAAATAAAAAAACCTGAGTTAAATTCAAATTTAGTCGCTGAAAATATTGCTCAACAATTAGTAAAAAGAGTAGCTTATAGAAGAGCCATGAAACGAGCTATGCAATCTGCTATGAGATTAAATGCTAAAGGCATTAAAGTGATGCTAAGTGGTAGATTAGCTGGTAATGAAATAGCGAGAACTGAATGGTTGCGTGAAGGAAGCATTCCGTCACATACACTTAGAGCTGACATAGATTATGGTTTTGCAGAAGCTTTGACAACATACGGGATTATCGGTGTCAAAGTTTGGATTTATAAAGGAGAATTAATGGCGAAAGATGTCGAGAAAGAAAAAAAGGAAAGGGTAAAGAATGCTACAGCCAGTCAGAACTAAGTTTAGAAAAGCTTTTAAAGGAAGAATTCATGGAAACGCAGCAAGAGCTGTTAAATTAAATTATTGACAGTTTGGCTTAAAAGCAATTCAACCTGAGAGAATTATAGGTAAACAAATAGAAGCCGCGAGAGTAGCTTTAACGAGATATATGAAACGAACTGGTAAGGTTTGGACAAGAATTTTTCCAAATATTCCAGTATCAAAAAAGCCTACAGAGGTAAGAATGGGTAAAGGTAAAGGTTCTCCGGAATACTATGCCTGTAGAGTTAAACCTGGGAGAATAATATTTGAAATAGATGGTGTAAGTGAAGAGATTGCAAGAGAAGCACTTTATAAAGCTTCTGCAAAATTACCTATAAAAACAAAGTTTGTGAAAAGATAATGGCAAAAAAAAAAGAAGATAAAAAACTGACAAAAGATCAAGCGGAAAAAAAAATATTAACACTTAAAAAAGATCTTTTTAATATTAGATTTAAAAAAGTGAATAATCAAATAAATAATCCTGCTCAATATAATGAAATTAAAAAAAGCATAGCTAGATTATATACAACAATAAAAAATTCAAAATGACAAAAAAAATATTGAAAGGGATTGTAACTAGTGCAAAAAATAACAAGACAGTTGTTGTTGAAGTTACAAGGAAATTTAAACATCCTTTTTACGAAAAAGTGATCAAAAGATCCAAAAAATATCATGCGCACGATGAAAAAAATAAATTTAAAGAAGGAGAGAAGGTGTCAATAATAGAATGCAAACCAATCTCAAAAAAGAAAACTTGGCAGGTAATGGAATAATGATACAAATTCAAACAGAATTAAGTGTTGCTGATAATACTGGAGCAAAAAGAGTTGAATGTATTAAAGTTTTGGGCGGTTCAAAAAGAAGATATGCCTCGGTTGGTGACATAATAGTTATAAGTGTTAAAGATGCTATACCTAAAGGTAAGGTAAAAAAAGGAGCAGTTCACAAAGCGGTGGTAGTAAGGACTAGAAAAGAAATTTATAGAGATGATGGATCAAAAGTACAATTCGATAAAAATGCAGTTGTATTAACAGATGACAAGGGTGAACCAATTGGAACAAGAATATTTGGACCAGTTACGAGAGAATTGCGAACAAGAGGTCATACAAAAATTATCTCGTTAGCACCGGAGGTACTTTAAGATGATTTTAAAAAAAGGAGCACAAGTAAAAATTATTTCTGGTAAAGATAAAGGTAAAACAGGCGAAATATTAGAAATTAATAGAAAGCTGAATAAAATAAAAATTAAGTCTGTAAATATGATCAAGAGACATACAAAGCCTACAAAAGAAAATAAAGGTGGAATTATTTCTAAAGAGAGCTTTATCCATCAATCAAATGTTAAAAATGTAGATGTGAAAAAAAATGAAAAAAAAACAGTGAGTAAAAAATAATGCCTAGATTGAAAAACACATACGAAAAAGAAATTGTCTCTAAACTTATGAGCAAATTATCTCTTAAGAACAAACATGATGTTCCTAAAGTGATAAAAATTATTTTAAATATGGGTCTTGGAGAGGATGCATCAGATGGAAAAAAAGTTAAAGCCTGTTCAGAAGATATGGCATTAATAGCAGGTCAAAAACCCATAGTGACAAAATTTAAAAAATCTATCTCTAATTTCAAAACAAGAAAAGGCTCCAATGCAGGTATTAAAGTGACTTTAAGGTCTCAAAAAATGTACGAGTTTATCGATAGATTAGTAAATATTGCTCTACCAAGAATAAAAGATTTTAGAGGACTTTCTTCAAAAGGAGTCGATAACTCTTTTAATTACTCGTTTGGGATAAAGGAGCATATTGTATTTCCAGAGGTAAATTTTGATAAGGTAGATAAAATAAGAGGATTAGACATAACTATAGTTACGTCTAGTAATAGCAAACAAGGAACTTTGGAATTACTAAAAGAATTTAATTTTCCATTGAATGAAAAGAAAAACTGAGGAGTTATATGGCTAAAACAAGCGCAATACAAAAAAACTTAAAACGAATAAAATTAGTTAAAAAGTATGCAAAAAAAAGAGCAGCACTTAAAAAGATAATAAATAATAAGAAATTAGAACTTTCAGAAAGATTTGAAGCACAATTAAAATTAAATAAGCTTCCAAAAAATTCTGCTAAGATAAGAATTAGAAATAGATGTGAGGTCTCTGGAAGACCACATGGTGTATATAGAAAACTTAAAATTTCAAGAATTGCGCTAAGAGATATGGCATCTGCTGGCAAAATTCCTGGAATAACAAAATCAAGCTGGTAGGAGGAAAATGGCACTTACAGATCCAATTGGAGATATGTTTACTAGGATTAGAAATGGTCAAATGAGATCACTTAATTCTGTACAAATACCTTCGTCAAATTTTAGAAAAAATATTTTGGAAATATTGAAAAACGAAGGATATATTAAAGATTATTTTATTGAGAAAACCGAAAATAAAAAAACTAACCTAAAAATATCACTTAAATATTATGAAGGAGATCCAGTTATTAAAGAAATAAAAAGAGTTTCTAAACCAGGTCGAAGAGTTTATTCTAGAGCCACAAGTATCCCAAAGGTGATGAATGGTTTAGGTTTAGCTATTTTATCTACACCAAAAGGTGTAATGAGTGATGCAGAAGCAAGAAAAAATAATGTTGGTGGTGAAATAATTTGTAGAGTTTTTTAATGTCAAAAATTGGAAAAAAAAATATTATAATACCTAAAGACTCCTCAATAAAAGTAGAGGGTGCCAATTTAACTATATCCGGACCAAAGGGTATAAAAAAATTATCAATAAACGATAAAATTTTTTCATCCAAAATAAATGAAAGTGAATTTCAAATTACTCCTTTAGAAAAAAAAATTGATAAAAAAATTTCTATTTTGTGGGGTACCTATAGAAGTTTAATTAATAATGCTGTAACTGGTGTTTCAAAAGGTCATGAAAAAATATTAGAGCTTACCGGAGTAGGGTTTAGAGCTAATTTAAAAGGGGAAATGTTAAATTTACAGATAGGTTTCAGTCATGACGTAAATTTTAAAATCCCTAAAGATATAAAAATTACTGTTGAAAAACAAACAATAATAAAAATTAATGGCGTTGATAAAGAATTAGTCTCAAAAATTGCAGCTGATATTAAAAATTTGAAACCAGTTGAGCCATATAAGGCAAAAGGAATAAAGGAAAGAGGTCAATTTGTTTTAAGAAAAGAAGGCAAGAAAAAATAATGAAAAAAATAAGTAAAAAACAAAAAAGAAAACTAAGAAATAGAAAAAAATTAAAGAGTGTCAATTCTAATAGATTTAGAATTTCTGTTACTAAATCTTTAAATAACTTATTTGCACAAATTATAGATGATAAACAAAAAAAAACACTGGTCTCAGCTTCATCAATTGAAAAGGAGTTTAAATTAAAAAAAATAAAGAAAATGGAAAAATCAAGTTTAATCGGTGAAATATTAGCAAAAAGGGCAAAAGAAAAAAATATCAATGAGGTGTATTTTGACAGAGGATCTTATAAGTACCACGGCAGAGTCAAAACTTTTGCCGAAACCTTAAGAAAAAATGGATTAAAATTTTAATATGTCTGATAACAAAAAAATAGAGAGCGATATAAAAGAGAAACTAGTTGCTATCAATAGAATTACCAAAGTAGTTAAGGGTGGTAGAAGATTTGGCTTTGCTGCGTTGGTAGTAGTAGGCAATCAAAAAGGATCAGTAGGTATTGGTCAAGGTAAATCTAAACAAGTACCTGACGCAATAAAAAAAGCTACAGAGGTAGCAAAAAGAAATCTAATAAAGATTCCATTAAAAGAAGGACGGACTCTTCATCACGATGTAAAAGGAAAAAATGGTTCGGGTAAAGTTTTTTTAAGAGCAGCACCAGCTGGAACAGGTATAATTGCAGGTGGTGCTATTAGATCTGTATGTGAAGTTCTTGGTATTCAAGATGTAGTTGCTAAATCCTTGGGATCAGCAAATCCTCATAATGTTTTGAAAGCTTGTGTAAATGGTTTAAAATCACAAAATTCTCCAAAAATTTTGTCTGCCATAAGAGGTAAAAAAATATCAGATATAGTTTTAAAAAGGGAGGCTAAATAATGCAATTAAATAATTTGATAAAAAATAATAAAAAGAAAATTAGAGTGGGTAGAGGAATAGGATCTGGAAAGGGAAAGACATCTTCAAGAGGACATAAAGGTCAAAAATCAAGGTCTGGCGTAGCTATTAAAAGTTTTGAAGGGGGTCAAATGCCTCTTTACAGAAGGTTGCCTAAACGAGGTTTTAAATCATTAAATAAAAATTTTACCGCTATATTAAATCTTTCGAAGGTACAAAGCATTATTGATAAAAAAACAAATAATATTAAAGACACTTTAAATCTAAAAGTTTTAAAGGAAAAAAAATTAGTAAATAAAAAATTTCTTAAATTAAAGATTTTAGGAACAGGGGAAATTAAAAAAAATATAGAAATTTCTGCACATTTTGCCTCTAAACAGGCTTTATCTAAAATAGAAAAAGCTGGTGGTAAATTAAGTATAATTAAAAAATAATTATGTCTAGTGAAACACTTAATGCTCCCGGTGCTTTTAGTCAGGCTAAAGATTTAAAAAGTAGAATACTATTTACAATTCTCATTTTAATAATCTACCGATTAGGAACTTATGTTCCTTTAGCTGGAATTGATCCTTTATCTCTTAAAGAAATCATGGCTTCAAGTCAAAAGGGTCTTCTTGGGATGTTTAATATGTTTTCTGGAGGCGCTGTTACAAGAATGGCTATATTTGCACTAGGTATAATGCCATACATTTCATCTGCTATAATAGTCCAATTACTTACAGGAGTTTCAGATTATTTTAAAAACCTTAAAGAACAAGGTGAAATTGGAAGAAAAAAAATTACTCAAATAACTCGATACGGAACAGTTATGATAGCTTGTTTACAAGGTTACGGAGTTTCAGTGGGTTTAGAAAATGCGGGTAATTTAGTTATTGAACCAGGTTTATCTTTTAAGATTACTACCACAATCTCTTTAGTTGCTGGTACTACATTTTTAATGTGGTTAGGTGAACAAATTACTTTAAGAGGTGTAGGAAACGGTATTTCTTTAATAATATTTTCAGGAATTGTTGCAGAAATACCTCGAGCTTTAGCTTCTACATTTGAACTTGGAAGAACTGGAGCCTTATCAGCTGTAATGATAGTTGGAATTTTTATATTAGTAATTTTAACTGTCTTATTTATTGTTTTCTTTGAGAGAGCAATGAGAAAAATACTAATTAACTATCCTAAAAGACAAGTTGGGAATAAAATGTATGGAGGTGAGTCATCTCACTTACCTTTAAAAATAAATACTGCTGGTGTGATACCTGCAATTTTTGCCTCCGCTTTACTATTGTTACCTGTTACAATTTCAAATTTTGGTTTTGCAGAGTCTGATACTTTCCTGAAAATTTCTTCAATGTTTACTCAAGGGCAACCTTTATATATGTTACTCTATGCATCTGGTATAATTTTCTTTGCATTCTTTTATACATCGATTGTCTTTAATCCAAAAGAAACAGCAGAAAATTTAAGAAAATATGGTGGTTATATTCCTGGGATACGACCAGGGGAAAGAACTGCAGAATATATTGATGTTATTTTAATGAGATTAACAACAGTTGGAGCTTTATATCTAACCTTTGTCTGTTTAATGCCAGAATTTTTGATAGCTAAATATCCTATACCTTTTTATTTAGGTGGAACATCTATACTTATAGTAGTAGTTGTTGCGATGGACACAGTAACTCAAGTTCAAACAAGATTAATGAGTTCCCAATATGAGTCTTTAATTAGGAAAACAAAATTTGGTAAATAACTGATTAAATGAATATAGTTATCTTTGGTCCTCCAGGCGCAGGTAAAGGAACGCAATCAAATCTAATAGTAGAAAAATATAATTTACATCAGCTATCAACTGGTGCACTTTTAAGAAAAGAAATTAAAAACAAAACAGAGTTAGGACTTCAAATTTCATCTATTATAAACTCAGGAAACTTAGTTTCTGATGAAATAGTTGGTGATTTGATTGAAAAGTATTTATCAAACAAAATATATAAAAACAGATTAATTTTTGATGGATACCCAAGAAATCTAACTCAAGCTAGAAATTTAGATCGATTACTAAAAAAATATGATCAAAAAATTGACATTGTCTTAAAATTATCAGTAACCCTGGAAACAATTAAAAAAAGAATTTCAGATAGAAAAGCTCAAGAAAAAAGAGCAGACGATATTGAAACTATAGCAATTAAAAGATACGAGACTTATGAGAGTAATATTATCCCTATAATTAATTTTTATAAACAATCAAATTTATTGAGAGTAGTCGATGGTGAGACATCAATTACTGAAATTAGTAACGAAATTGGCCGCTTAATTGATAGTATCAAGGGTTGACTTTGAATAATTAGACAATATAAATACGCAGGAAATATAAATCATTAATTTATGGCTCGAATTGCAGGGATAAACATTCCACAAAATAAAGTTGTTAGCGTTGCTTTGACCTATATACATGGAATAGGCTTACATTCATCTAAAAAAATATGTAAAAAACTTGATATTCCATCCTCTAAAAGAGTTAATGAGCTATCAGAAGAACAAGTTTTAAAAATCAGAGAGTTTATAGACGCTAATCATAAAGTCGAGGGAGATTTAAGAAGAGAAGTTTCTGTAAACATTAAAAGATTAGTGGACCTTGCATGTTATAGAGGTTCAAGACATAAAAAAAAATTGCCCGTAAGAGGTCAAAGAACACAATGTAATGCAAGGACTAGAAAAGGGAAAGCTATAGCAATAGCGGGTAAAAAATTAACTCCACTTAAGAAATAAATCTAGATGAATAAAAAAAACGACAAAACTGAAAATAAAAAAGAAATTAAAAACGTTGATGCAAAAAAAATTAGCACTTTTAAAAAAAAGAAAAAAACTAAAAAAAATATTACATCTGGGATTGCTTACGTTTATTCAACGTTTAATAATACAATTATTTCAATCGCAGATGAAAGCGGAAATGTAGTGTCGTGGTCTTCTGCTGGTGCTAAAGGATTTAAAGGATCAAGAAAATCAACACCATACGCAGCTCAAATTGCGGCTGATGATGCAGGAGCAAAGGCATTTGAACAAGGACTAAGAACTTTAACGGTGCAAGTTAAGGGACCTGGATCTGGTAGAGAAACAGCTTTACGTTCATTGCAATCAAGAGGATTTAAAATATTATCTATAAAAGATACTACACCTATGCCGCATAATGGAGCAAGGCCACCTAAAAGAAGGAGAGTATAATGCAAACTACATCTAATGTAATAGACAAAAATTGGAAAGCACTTATAAAGCCTAATAAATTAGATATAACGAGTAATGATGATAAAACTATTGCAAAAGTAATTGCTGAACCTCTAGAGAAAGGTTTTGGTCAAACGATAGGAAATTCTTTAAGAAGAATTTTGTTATCATCAATACAAGGAGCAGCAGTTACAGCTATACAAATAGATGGAGTTTTACACGAGTTCTCATCTATTAAAGGTGTAAGAGAAGATGTAACGGATATAGTTTTAAATGTTAAAAATTTAGCAATTAAGTCAAACTCATCTAGCCCAAAAAAAATTGTTTTAGATATCAAAGGCCCAAAAGAGGTAAAAGCAAAAGATATTACTCTAGTACCAGAAATTGAAATATTAAATCCCGATCAGATTATTTGTAACTTAGACGAAAAAACAAATTTTCATATGGAATTAATGGTAAGTACAGGAAAAGGTTACGTGCAGGCACCAAAAAATAAAACTGAGGATAGTCCTCTTGGTCTTATTTCAATAGACTCTTTATTCAGTCCAGTCAAAAAAGTTTCTTTTTCTGTTGAAAATACTAGGGCTGGTAGTGCATTAGACTACGACAAATTAATTATGACAGTTGAAACTAATGGAACAGTAGACGCAGAAGACGCTATCGCTTATTCAGCTAGAATTTTTCAAGACCAGCTTTCAATGTTTGTGAATTTTGAAGATCCTCAAGAAGTTATAAAAGAGGTAAAATCTTCTGAACCTGAATTTAACAGAAATTTACTTAAGAGAGTTGAAGAACTTGAGTTGTCAGTAAGGTCTATGAATTGTTTAAAAAATGATAACATTATTTACATTGGTGATTTAGTACAAAAAACTGAACCAGAAATGTTAAGAACGCCTAACTTTGGTAGAAAGTCTCTTAATGAAATCAAAGAGGTTTTAAATACAATGTCTTTATATTTGGGGATGGAAATACCTAATTGGCCACCAGATAATATTGCAGAACTTTCAAAAAAATTAGAGGAAAATAGTTACTAATGAGACATGGATTAGGTTACAGAAAACTTAATAAAACAAGTGAGCATCGGAAAGCTTTATTTAAAAATATGCTAAATTCTCTAATAAAATATGAGCAAATTGTTACAACTTTACCTAAAGCAAAAGAATTAAAACCTCAAATAGATAAAGTTATCACTCTTGGAAAAAAAAATATTCTTAGTAATAAAAAAAGATTATTTTCCAAATTACAAGACAAGAAATCAGTTACAAAAGTATTTGATGAGTTGTCAAAAAGATACAGCACAAGAAAAGGTGGTTATTCAAGAGTGTTAAAAGCAGGTTTTAGAACAGGTGATGACGCTCCAATGGCTGTCATTGAATTGGTTGATAGAAATCCTGAAGCAAAAAAAGTCGATAAGCCAAAAAAAATTGAAACAAAAGATAAAAACAAAGAATCTCAACCAGTTACAAAAGTAGCAAGTAAATAAATTAAGTTTTCATGCCCAAATCATATATCGTAGACGATGATTATAATGACTCTCGTTTAGATAAATGGTTCAAAAATAAAGTAATTAATTTACCGCACTCTTTGTTAGAAAAAATATTAAGACAGAATAAAATTAAAGTTAATAAAAAAAAAACTAAAACGTCTTATAGACTCCAAACTGGTGATTTAATTGAGATTTATGATATTTCGAAATTTAAACCTATAGACAAAAAAGAAAAAATTAAATATCTACCTAAAAAAAAAGAAATAGGTTCATATGATGATTATGTAATTGAAGATAATGAAAATTTTATTGTAATTAATAAACCAACAGGGATACCAGTTCAATCAGGTACAAAATCGTTTAAAAACATTGTAGACATATTAAAGAGTACAAAATATTTTGAAAATTCAAAACCATTCATTGTCCATAGACTAGATAAAGAAACATCTGGGGTTTTAATAATTGCAAAAAATAGAAAGTATGCACAATTATTTACATCATTATTTAGGATAAGAAAAATTCACAAAACCTATTTAGCAATAGTATATGGAAAAGTTGATAAGTCTATAAAGATAATGAAAGATGATTTAATTTATTATGAAAATAATAAAAAGATTACCCAAAAGTCCATTTCAAATCTTAGGATAATTAAGTCGAATGAAGGTTATTCATACTTGGAGTTAAATCCAATTACTGGAAGAAAGCATCAATTAAGAAAACAATTACTTAAAATTGGATATCCAATAATCGGTGATGATAAATATTTTTTAAATGACAGAAAAAGAATAAAAACTAAAAATCTTATGCTACATGCTTATAAAATAAAATTTATGATTAATAATGTTCAATATAATTTTAAAGCAAGATATAACAGTTTATTTGAAGATTTTCTCAAAAAAAATATCTAAATATTATTAATATTTTCAATAAAAATATTTGCCAAATTATTCTCAAATTTTTTAGGTTTGAATGAAATTAATTTTGATATCGAAGTCACTTTTTTATTGTCTAAACCACATGGGATAATTTTTAAATATTGATTTAAATTATTTGAAACATTTATTGAACAACCATGATAAGCAATCCATCTAGATACCCTAATACCTATTGCTGCAATTTTTTTATCTTTAACCCAAATACCTATATTTTTCTTATCATTATTAGCTTTAATTTTATAATTTTTTAAAAATGTAATTATACTTTTTTCCACTGAATTGATTAATTTCCTTATATCTTTAGTTCTTTTGTTTAAATCGATGACAAAATAAACAATTTTTTGTCCTGGGTTGTGTAGTGTAATTTTACCTCCTCTATTAGATTTAACTATTTTTATTTTTTTATCTATTATTTCTTTTTTGTTGAAACTTACACCAGCTGTATAAGTTGTGGGATGTTCAAGGATCCACAATAATTCTCTATTTGTACCATTTTTTACTTCCTCAACTCTTTTATTGAGATAAAGCATTGCCATTTTATAGGGT
>MDTA01229423.1_pt1 | contig 14236 bp, 17 predicted proteins | sample 811151 | NCBI WGS metagenome assembly MDTA01 (sample SAMN05326648, study PRJNA326480) | marine metagenome | isolation source: seawater | place: Indian Ocean: South | collected 2010 | reverse complement strand
TGATGCAAAATTCCAAGAACAATCAAAACTTGGTATATAAACTCTATCTAGGGTAGCATTACCAAAGTTTTTATTAAATACTTCAAGCCAATTTTTAACTTGTTTAGGTTTTTTATCTTGGCTACCAACCTGGGCGGTAATAGTTCCACTCGTTTTTAAAATTCTTTTTAAAGATTTCATGTTTTTCGCAGCTAAATCAATACAATACTGATCGTCATTTAAATCAACAAAAATTTTATCATATTTATTATTTTCAATGTTTTTTATACTTTCAAATGCATCACCCCAAAAACACTTAACAGAATTTTTTTTAGTAGCTTTATCTCCTACTTTTGTTAGATGTTTTTCGCACACTTTGACTACTTGAGGGTCCAATTCAAACCAATCAATAAGTCCAAAATTTTTAGAAATACATTCTCTTGCAACACCTCCATCGCCACCGCCAATTATTGCTGCTCTATCTCTATCCTTGTTCAAATTTAATCCTGATTTAACAAATGTTGAACTATATAAATGTTCATCTTTTTCAGCCACCTGTAATTCACTGTCTATAAACAAAGCTTTACCAAATTGTTCTAAATTTAAAATTTCTATATGTTGACCCACTTTAGAAGTGAAATTTTCTAAAACATCTTTTACAATATAATATTTTCTTAATCCTGCAGAGCTATATATATCTCCATATTGACTTAAAGTACTTCTATCAAAATTATTTATTGAAATTCTTTTAGATTTTATTTCTTTTTTTAACACATCTAGTGCAATTTTTGGATGAACCTTTCCACAAGTAAAAAAATCAAAACTAATTATTCCTTTTTCAGGAAAAGTATGGAAGCTCATATGACTTTCAGCAAGTAATGCAACAGTTGTAAATCCTTGTGGTTCAAATTTGTGGCTATTAATTCCTAAGATTTCAACTTTAGCAAGTTTAGCTATTTTATATATTATTTTTTCGTAGAATTTTAGTGAATAATCTTTTTTTACACCAATAAAATCTAGAGTTATATGCTCACCAACTTTAATCATAAAATTACTCTTTTTTATAATTTTTAATCTGTCCTAAAATTTTAATCATTTCATTATCAGATAGAATCTTAGGCTTTCCTATTTTTAAAGCATTTATATATTGTTGACAAATATTTTCTATTTCTTGAGCAAGTTCAAAAGCTTTATATAAATTTTTTTCAAAAGCAACCTGACCGTGATTTGACATCAGGCATGCTTTTCTATCTTCAAGTGCTTTAATAATATTTTTTGAGAGCTCTTCAGTGCCAAAAGTAGCATAATCTGCACATTTAATATCGTTACCACCCGCCAGAGCTACCATGTAATGAAAGGCTGGTATTGATTTTCCGTGAGTTGAAATTGCTGTAGCATGAGTTGAATGTGCGTGAACAATTGCATTAGCTTCAGTTTTATTTATATATATATCTTTGTGAAACCTCCATTCTGAGGAAGGTTTGAGTTTATTCTCTTTAAATTTTCCATCTAAAGAAACAAATACTATATCTTCACTTTTTAAAGATGAATATTTTACTCCTGAAGGCGTTATCAAAAATCCATTATTATATCTAATTGATATATTTCCAGATCTTAAAGCTGAAAGGTTTTCAGTATTAAGCATATTTGCATATTTAATTACTTCTTCAGCGGGACTCATTATTTTTATTATCTTTTAATTTTTTAGAAAAAATATATCCAAATATTATTCCAACAAAAATAATTATGTAATGATAAAGCTTAAGTATAATAAATACTATTGGTAATTCTTTTTCAGACGGATTTTTATCAAAGTAATTTTTAGAACCATCCTCATATAGATCTACTGAACCAAAAATCAAATAAATACCATAAATAACTAAATAAATGCATGGAATAGTTGAAATATGTAGCAAAGTTTTATTTTCTTTAATTAAACTTAAAAAGTTTGCTGAAACAGCAACTAGGATTAAACTTATTAATGAAAAAATTAATGGGTTCATTTAAATAATTTATTTAACCCTTCCTTAGATGCCCTGCAAACACCTTTTTCTGTAATTAGACCTGTTATATATTTGGCTGGAGTTACATCAAATGCTAAGTTTAGAGACTTGCTATTTTTAGGGTATATTCTTATTTTTTCTATATTTCCATTTTTATCTACACCCTCTACAATTGATAACTCTTCTGAATTTCTCTCTTCAATAGGAATATTTTTAGAGTCTTTCAAATCCCAATCTATCGTAGAACTTGGCAAGGCTACATAAAATGGAACATTATTATCTTTTGCAGCTATTGCTTTTAAATAGGTTCCTACTTTATTGCAAACATCTCCATTGGAAAGTGTGCGATCAGTTCCAACAATACACATATCTACCTCGCCTCTCTGCATTAAAATACCACCAGTATTATCTGCTATAATTGTATTTTTAATATTTTCCTCATTTAATTCAAAAGAAGTTAAATTTGCTCCTTGATTTCTTGGCCTTGTTTCATCTACCCAAACATGAATTGGAATATTTTTTTGATGAGCATGATAAATAGGCGAAGTTGCCGTACCCCAATTTATTGTTGCAAGCCAACCAGCATTACAATGGGTTAAAATATTTACAGTATCTTTTTTTTTGTTATAAATATCCTCTATAATTTTCAGTCCATTCATACCGATATTTTTACAAAAATTTATATCCTCTTCACAGATATCATTCGCTTCATTAATAGCGATATTTAATATTTTATTACTATTAACACCTTTCAATTTCGAATACATTCTATCCACTGCCCACTTTAAGTTAATAGCAGTTGGTCTTGATTTAATTAGATTTTTACAAGCATTATCTAAAAAAGATTTTTCATTATTCTCCATTAAAGCTAATACAATGCCATATGCTGCGGTAGCTCCAATCAGTGGTGCACCTCTGACCTCCATAATTTTTATTGCATTAATTGCATCATCTACTGATTTTATTTCTTTAATTTGAAATTTATGAGGTAGTTTTGTTTGATCAATAATTTTAACAGTATTATTCTCAAACCAAATTGTTTTATATTCTTGGCCTTTAATTTTCATTTAATTCTATCCAAACTATCCTTTGGCCAAGTTTTTTCTCTTTCGTACATTTCATTGTAGCAAATTTTTTTATTAGTAATTTCAACCCATGGATCTTTACTTTTAATAAAAATATGCGCTTGAGGTTCGATAGGCCTCTCTAATGTTTGAGTTCGTATTGCTATTCTTCCTTTTGAAATATTGTATCTACAAAAAATGTACACTCCGCATATAATACAAAAATATGCATTGTAGCCTTTTCCACTTCCAGTAGGTAAGTCTATTGAAGCTACATCTCCACTTATTTTAAAATCTTCTTCCACCACCATCGTATGAATTACAAAAGATGACCCGGTTGATAATTTACAATTTTTACAATGACAAGCTTGAGTAAACAAAGGTTTGCCTTCAATTTTATATTTTACATTTCCACAGGCACAATTACCTTTTAATTCATTTTTATTTTTCATTTATCTAAAACTCTACCAGCTATTGTTTTTAGCTTATCTTTTGTTTTTTGTGTTCTTTTTTCAGGAGAGGTAATAATTGCAACATCTAAACAATTGTTAGTTGGATCTTCCGGGTCTATGTGGTTTTCAAAATTATTAATTAAGTTTTTTACCATTTGTTTGGCTTTTGCGGCATTTCCCATTAGAACTTGAATTACTTTTTGAACATTAACATTTTCGTGGTCTGGGTGCCAACAATCAAAATCAGTTACCATTGATATCGAAGCATACCTAATTTCAGCTTCTCTAGCTAATTTTGCTTCTGGCATATTTGTCATTCCAATTACATCCGCATTCCACGATCTGTATAAATTTGACTCTGCTAATGTAGAAAATTGCGGTCCCTCCATTACTACGTATGTTCCGCCTCGTTTGTAATCTATTTTACACTGTTTTATTGCATCCTCGCATGCATTCATCAAACCACTAGATGTTGGATGAGCCATCGAAACATGTGCTACAATTTCATCATCAAAAAAAGTTTTATTCCTAGCAAAAGTTCTGTCTATAAATTGATCGATAATAACGAATTTCCCTGGAGCTAATTCTTCTCTGAGAGAACCCACTGCAGAAATTGATACAATGTCCGTTATACCTAATTGTTTTAATGCATCTATATTTGCTCTAAAGTTTATCTTTGATGGTGAAATAAAGTGTCCCCGACCATGTCTTGGCAGGAAAAAAACCTCTTTGTTATTATAGTAAGTCTTTAAAATTTGATCTGAAGGTTTCCCCCATGGCGTGTCACAATTTATTAGTTCTCTATTTTTAAAGTCCTCAATGTCATATAAGCCACTTCCTCCAATAATAGCTAATTTATTTGTCATATTATTTAAAATGTTTTAATTATAACTCAATTAATTATGGATTTAAAAGATTATATTAGATCAATACCTGACTATCCAAAAAAAGGAATACTTTTTAGAGATATAACTACTTTAATAAAAAATGAGAAAGCTTTTTCAAACACAATAAATACAATGATCGAAAGGCTCAAAAATTATGAATTCGACAAAATTACTGCTATAGAGTCTAGAGGTTTTATTTTTGCCTCAGCAATCTCATATATATTAAAAAAACCTTTTATTTTACTTAGAAAAAAAAATAAATTACCAGCTGATAGGTATTCAATAGACTTTGAGCTTGAATATGGAACAGCTACTATTGAAATGCATAAAGACTCAATAAACAAAAACGAAAAAGTTGTAATAATTGACGATTTAATAGCAACAGGAGGAACCGCTGAGGCCGCTGCTAAGATAATTGAAATGTCGGGTGGAATTGTATCAAACTTTATTTTTGTAATTAATCTTTTTGATTTAGGAGGCAACGATAAATTAATTAAAAAAGGTTATAAAGTTGAAAATTTGATAGAATTTCCAGGACATTAATTATCAACACGATAATAAGATTTTTTTCCTAAAATTGAACAGATTAAACCAGCTAATCTATTATAATATTTAATCTTTTCTGTTTTATTAAACAATATTAAAAAAATTAAGTATTTAAATAAAGATGAAAATAGATTTGGAGAAATTCTGATTAAAGCTTTCGTTAGTCCATAATGTTTTCGATTATAATAAAATTTAGACCACATCCAATGCCAATTTCTAAGTTTTTCGATGTCTGCTTTATTCATATTGGTTGATGATGCTGCTATATGATCAACTATTGAGCTATTAAACACATAAATTTTATGACCCAAATCAATAGCTCTTTTACATAAATCATCATTTTCTAAATACAAAAATATATTTTCATCAAAGAAATTTCCTTGAAACTTTTTTTTATTTATCAACATAGAAAACCCATCAACAACATTCACAGAAATAATATCTTGGTATTTATTATTTTCATTAATGATACCTTTATAATTTGGAAATCTTTGATTGCTAATTACAGGTGAGACAATTGCAAAATCATCAATTTGTTTTAAATCATTAATTAAATTATCTAAAGTATCAGGTTTAAATATTGTGTCTGGATTAAGTATAAATACAAAATCTGTATTTGATCTGGATATTCCTATGTTATTTGAAGCCCCCATTCCTAAGTTGTCATTTAAAAATACCTCAATATTGTCATATTTTAATTCTAATTCTTTTTTTAATTTAATATTTCTAGAATTTTCTATTAATATTTTTTTTGAATTTATAGGTAATGAATCTAGGCATTTATAAATTACATTTTCACTTTTATAGCAAACAACTATGAATGTAATATTATCCAATTCTAAATGCATATAGATTTTTGAGTATACTAAAAGTAACGATTAATGTAAAAAAAACAATGAACAAAATTTTAGTTACTGGTGGGTTAGGTTTTATTGGAAGTAATTTAATTAAGATTTTATTAAAAAAAAATTATTATGTAATTAATATTGATAAAGTCAGCTATTCATCAAATTTTTATAACACAAAAAATTTTAAAAATAATAAAAATTACAAATTTATCAAATGTGATTTGGTCGACAAAAATAAGTTTTTAAAAATCTTAAACAAATATAAACCTATTTGTATTTTTAATTTGGCTGCAGAAACCCATGTTGACAGATCTATAGATAGTCCTAAGAATTTTATTAAATCAAATATATTAGGAACCTTTAATCTTCTTGAAGCATATAAATTGTTTTCAAAAAAAAATAATGAAACAAAATTAATACACGTATCAACTGATGAAGTTTATGGTGACGTATTAAAAGGTAGGTCTAAGGAAAATCATCCTTATAAACCTAGCTCACCATATGCGGCTTCAAAAGCATCATCCGACCATCTAGTGTATTCATATATAAGAACATATAATATAAAAGCAATAATTACGAATTGTTCAAATAATTACGGACCAAGACAACATCCAGAAAAACTAATTCCTAAAATTATATATAATGTAATTAATAATAAAGAAATTCCAATTTATGGCAAAGGTTTAAATTCTAGAGAATGGATTTATGTAGATGACCATTGTGAAGCTTTGATAAGAGTTTACTTGAAGGGAAAAATAGGTGAGTTTTATAATATTGGTTCAAACATAAATTTAAATAATCTACAAGTGGTTAATCACATAATCAATGTTGTAAACAAAAAAATAAATTTAAATAAAAAAATTAAAATTAAATTTGTAAAAGACAGGCCTGGACATGATTTTAGATACGCTATAAACAGTGATAAGATTTTAAAAAAACTTAAATGGAAACCAAAGTATACATTTAAAGATGGAATATATTTAACATTTAAATGGTACTATGAAAATAAAAAATATTTTTCTAATTTTAGCAAAAAAGATATAATTAAAAGATTAGGAAAATCAAAATGATTAAAAAAGGGATTATATTGTCTGGTGGACTTGGAACTAGAATGAGTCCATTAACTAAAGCAGTAAATAAACAGTTATTACCAATCTATGACAAACCTTTAATTTATTATCCTTTATCAATTTTACTATTATCAAAAATAAAAAATATATTAATTATTGTTAATAAAGGACAAGTTGATCAATACAAAAAATTATTACCAGATGGAAAAAGATTAGGTATTAAAATTGAATATAAAGAACAAGCTTATCCTAAAGGTCTACCCGATGCCTTTATCTTAGGTGAAAAATTTATTGGAAAAGATAATGTTGCATTAATTTTAGGTGATAATTTTTTTTATGGACAAAATTTAACAAAAACACTTATTGAATGTTGTAATTTAAAAAAAGGAGCTAAAATCCTATTACACAAAGTTTCAAAGCCAGAACAGTATGGAGTAGCAAAAATTGATAGAAATAAAAAAGTAATAAAAATCCAAGAGAAACCAAAAAAAAATATATCAGATCTTGCAATAACTGGTTTATATTTTTTTGATAACAAAGTTATTAATTATTCAAAAAAGTTAAAACCATCTAAAAGAGGTGAAATTGAAATAACCGACTTGTTAAATATTTATAGGACAAAAAAATTACTTAAATCAGATTTTATAGGTAGAGGCGGTGCATGGCTTGACACTGGATCAATAGAGGACTTCTATAAAACAAGTGCTTTTGTTTCCGCGATAGAAAACAGACAAGGATTTAAAATTGCATGTTTAGAGGAAATTGCATTAAATAATAAATGGATAAATAAAAATCATATTAAAAAAGCTATTAAGTTTTATGGAAATTGTATTTATTCAAAATATCTATCTAAATTGTTAATTTAATGAAAAAAATAAAAACTAAATTTAAAAATTTGTTTGTACTTCAAGGTATTAAGCACAGAGATAAACGTGGTTATTTAAAAGAAGTTTTTATTGAAAAAGAAGTAAAAAAAAAAATTAAATTTACAATAGTTTCCTGCTCAAATAAAAATGTCCTTAGAGGGATGCACTACCAAATTAAATATCCTCAAGATAAATTTATAACTGTCTTAAAAGGTCAAATTTTAGATGTTGTAGTTGATTTAAGAAAAAAATCTAAAACATTTGGTAAACACTTTAAAATTAAATTAAGTGATAAAAATAATAAATTTTTATTTGTACCAAAAGGTTTTGCGCATGGATTTTTGGGTCTAGATAAAGAAAATTTAGTGCTTTATAGTTTAACAAATTATCGCTTTGTTAAAGCCGAGAGAAGTTTACTATGGAAAGATAAAAACCTTAAAATTAATTGGGGTATCAAAAAACCCATTGTTTCTAAAAGAGATAGTGAAGCAAAAACATTTAAAGAAATTATAAATTCTAATGAATTCTAAAATATGACTTTAAATTTAAATATCCACTAATTAAACCACTCAACTCAGATAAACTTAAATTTAAATTTCTTTTATTAAAAAATAAAATATTAAAAATTATACCTTTTATTGAATTTTTTAAATTTGGAAAAGTTTTACTAATTGCAATTAAAATACCTTTATGTTTCAAATAAAAATTATATTTAGACCAACAATAATGCCAGTTTCTTAATTGTTTGTATTTTTCAATTAATCTAGCATCTATGGAACTACTACCAAAATGTTCAATTGTAACTTTTTCGTATAAGTAAATTTTTTTATTCAGCTTTTTACATCTTTCATAAAAATCAGACTCTTCAAAGTAAAGAAAAAATCTTTCATCAAAATATCCAATTTTATCAAAATTCTCATTTTCAAACATCATTACACAGCCAGTATTGAAATTTAAGAATTTCATCTTATTTTCTAAATCATTTCCTAATATTAAATTTTTGTAATTTTGACCCTTTATTTTAACAGTAATAACTCCAAAATTTTTTGTAAGTTTCGCTCTATTATAGATTTGTTTGACTTGTTTGGATGTTATTCTGGTATCTAGATCCAAATACAAAGTATATTTAGTTTTTATTTTCTTCAATCCATAATTAAGTCCTGCACCAAAACCATTATTTTTTTTCGGAAAATAAAACTTAATATTTTTATTATATTTAATTAATTTTTGTTTAATTTTTTTATTATTAGAATTTTCAACAATAACTATTTTAAAATTTTTACTTAAATTTGTAACTAATTTCTCAAGTCTTTCATTTGAGTTATATGAAACACATATAATTGTAAGGTTTAAACTTTTCATATTTTTTTTGAAAATAGCAAATTTAAAGAATAAGTTTTAAATTTTTTTTTTGAGGCTATATTTTTGTCAGAATTTCTTGATTTAAATAATAATTCAAAATTATTTTTTTTCATTAAATAAATTAAATTTTTGTACGAGTGAATATTTTGATATAGATTTTTATTGTTTAATTGTTTTGATACATAATTTTTTTTCATTGAAAATGGTGTATGGGTAATTAAAATTTTTTTAGAGTTTTTTAAATTAATTTTTTTTAACATATTAAGATCTTTTAAATATTGTAAAGATGATCCAAAATTAATTATATCCCACGATAGTTTGAGAATTTTTTCGTTTTTAAACACAACAAAATTCTTGTTTTTTTTATAATTATATTTAGTAAATGGATCATAAATATAAAATTCAAAATTCTTAATATTTATCTTATTTAACAAATTTGCGTATACAATTTTATTACTTCCATAATCCAATACTCTTATTTTTTGTTTATTTTTTTTATTAATTGATATAATTGTTAAGCAAAAAATATCTCTAATATGATTATAAATGCCTTCCTCAATTAAATTAAACTTATTTTTTTTATTATGATTATTTATTTTTTTTAATAGCTGAATATTATTATTGTAATTAATCCAATTAAAGCTATTCATTTTAATATATGACCTTATATACAGAAAAAGAATTTAAAATATATAAAAAAAAAAGTGGAAATTTAATTCCTTTTTCGTTCAAGAAAGATCTACCTTTTAAGCCTAAAAGGATTTTTATAGTTTACGGCAAGAAAGGTTATGTTAGGGCTAAACATGCTCATTACACTTGTAAACAGTATATAGTGGTTATATCTGGTCGTGTAGAAATTTCTTTCGAAAACAAAAACAACAAATCAAAATTGATATTAGGAAATAAAAAAAATTTTGGTTTTCTTTCTAAGCCACTTACATGGATAAAAGTTAAATTTTTAACAAATCAATGTATAATTATGGTTTTTTGCGATAAAGAATATAAATATAGCGATTATATAACAAGTTATAAAAAGTTTCTTAATATAATAAAACGAAAGTAATATGAATTTACTAATAACTGGAGCCTGTGGTCATATCGGAAGTTATGTGGTTCAAAATCTTCCTAAAATTAAAAAAATTAAAAAAACTGTGCTAATAGATAATTTAGAATTTGGTAGACATAACTCTTTATTCAATAATAAAAAGAAAAATAAGATTAAATTTTATTTGAGCAATCTAAATGATAAAAAAAGTTTAAATAAAATTGGCAAAATTGATTATGTTATTCATTTAGCATCTATGACCAATGCTGAGAATAGTTTTAAAGATAAAAAAAAAATGTATGACAACAATTTAGGCTGTTTTAAAAATGTATTAAATTATTGTATCAAAAATAAATGTAAATTAATTCATATATCATCAACAAGTGTTTATGGAAAACAGACAAATATAGTAGACGAAGATTGCGAAAAAAAATTTTTAAAGCCACAATCTCCTTATGCGGATATAAAACTTATAGAAGAGAATATATTAAGCAAGAATAAAAAAAAAATAAAATTTGTCATTCTACGTTTTGGAACTATAGCGGGTATATCTCCTGGAATGAGATTCCATACTGCAGTTAACAAATTTTGTTTTTTAGCGTCGATAAAAAAACCCATCACTGTTTATAAAACCGCAATGAATCAATTTAGACCCTATCTTTCATTGCAAGATGCATTTATGGCTTTTAAATTTTGTATAGATAAAAATTTATTTAATAATGAAAAATATAACATTTTATCTGGTAACTTCACTGTTAAACATATCTTAGATAAAATAAAAAAGTATAAAAAAAATATTAAAGTTAATTACATAAGCAGTCCTATAATGAATCAATTATCTTATCATGTAAGTAATAACAAAATTAGAAAGAAGGGATTAAAATTAAAAAATAGTATAGATAGTGATGTTAAAGATACCATTAAACTTTTGGATAATATTTAATGAAATGTAAAATTACTGGAAAAAAGTTGAAACCATTTATGTCATTTGGAAAAATGCCAATCGCTAATGGTTTTCTGCATAAAAAAGATTTTAAAAAAGAGTTTTTTTTTAACATGGAAGTTGGTTTTTCTAAAAAATTATCTTTGTTTCAAATAAATGAGCATCCAAAACCTGAACAAATGTTTAATAAAACATATCCATTTTTTACAGGAAGTTCTTTATCAATGATTAAACATTTTAAAAGTTATGCCGATTGGATAATCAAAAATTATAGTAAAAATCTTAAATATTTAGTTGAGATTGGTTCTAATGATGGCACTTTTCTACTTAATTTTAAGAAAAAAAATATTAAAATTTACGGTTATGAACCATCTAAAAATGTTGCGAATTTAGCGAAAAGAAAGGGAATTAATACAATCAATAATTTCTTTAATTTAAATAGTGTAAAAAGCAACAAAAAGATCAAAAATAAAGTTAATATAATTTGTGCAGCTAATGCAATTTGTCATATTCCTGATTTAAAAAATCTCATAAAATCTGTTGATTATCTTTTAGGTGAAGAAGGATTGTTTATATTCGAAGAACCATATCTAGGGTCAATGTATAAAAAGGGATCATACGATCAAATATATGATGAGCATATATTTATATTTTCTGTATCATCAATAAAAAAAATATTTGAGTTATTTAATTTTGAGCTAATAGACGCTATTCCGCAGATTACTCATGGTGGATCTATGAGATACGTTATATCAAGAAAAGGAAGAAGAAAAATAAAAAATAATGTTAATAAAATATTAAAATATGAGAAAAAATATAATATTGATAATATTAAAGGATGTTTAAAGTTTAAAAGCAAATGTGAAAGATCTAAAAAAAATCTTATTAAAAAATTAAAAAACTTAAAAAAAAATAATAAAACAATTGCTGGTTATGCAGCTACATCAAAAAGTACAACTGTTTTCAATTATTGTAATATAAATAACAAATTAATTGATTTTATTTGTGATACTACAAAGGAAAAAATTGGAAAGTTTTCCCCTGGAACACATATACCTATAGTTTCTATGAAACATTTTTATAATAACCTGCCTGATATCGTATATCTCTTAGCTTGGAATCATAAAAAAGAAATTTTTAAAAAAGAAAAAAAAATTTTTAAAAAAGTAAAGTGGATTTCACATGTCAAACTATAAAAAAATAATATTTACTGGAGGTTCAGGAAGATTTGGGTCAACTTTTAGAAAAATACATAATAATAAGAAATATTTATATCCATCAAGAAAAACACTTGATATATTTAAATATAATTCTTTAAAAAAATACTTTAAAAAACATAAACCAGATTTAGTTATTCATTGTGCAGCTTTATCAAGACCAATGGATATACATGATAAAGAAATTTCTAAAAGCATTAAAACAAATATAATCGGAACATCAAATCTAGTTTGTATTTGTGAAGAACTGAATATAAAAATAATTTACTTTTCAACGAATTATATTTATCCAGGAACAAAGGGGAATTATAATGAAAACTCTTCAATTAAACCAATTAACAGTTATGCTTGGTCTAAACTTGGTGGGGAATCAGCAGTTCAGATGTATAAAAATTCTTTAATTTTAAGAATTTGCATGACAGAAAACCCTTTTATTCACAAATCGGCCTACAAAAATCTGATTACCAATTTTATTTTTCACGAGGAAATTGCTAAGCTTTTGCCAAAATTATACACTAAAAAAGGTATTATAAATGTTGGTGGAAAATCACAATCTGTTTATAAATTTGTCAAAAAATTTAACCCGAATATTAAGGGAATATATTTAACCAAAAAAAATAAAATAACAAAGTTAGATACATCTATGAATATTAGAAAATTTAAAAAGATAATATCATGATAAAATTTTGGTCGTATACCAGAGAATATAAAAAAAATAATTCTAAAATATTGTCTGCTATAAATAAGACTCTTAAGAAAGGTAATTTATTTTTTGGAGATCAGCAAATAAAATTTGAAAATAATTTTTCTAAAAAATATAAATCAAAATTTGCAATTAGCTGTGGTAGTGGAACAGATGCTCTATTAATCTCTTTGTTATCAATTGGTATAAAAAAAGGTGACGAGGTAATTACAGCGGCAAATACAGCTATTCCTACTATATCAGCAATTAAATCTGCAGGTGCGAAACCTAAATTAGTTGATATTGGTGAGGACTACTTGATTAATAAAGATATGATTGAGAGTGCCATTACAAAAAAAACCAAAGCTATTATACCTGTACATTTATATGGGCAAACATGTGATATGAGCGAAATAATAAAAATTTCAAATAGATATAAAATTAAAATTGTTGAGGACTGTGCACAAGCTCAGGGAGCTAAGTACAAAAATAAGTTTGCTGGTACATTTGGATCTTTTGGCTGTTTTTCATTTTATCCAACAAAAATTCTTGGAACCTATGGTGACGGTGGAATGATATTAACAAATGACAAAAGACTTTATTTAAAAGCAAAAAGAATTAGATTTTATGGCATAGAAACTAGTAATAAAAAAAATAAGTTTAATAATAAGTACTACGCAAACGAACCTGGTATCAACTCTAGACTTGATGAAATTCAGTCAACAATTTTAAATATCAAATTAAAATCTGTAGATAAAAATATAAAAAAAAGAAGATTAATTGCTAAAAAATATATAAAGTCTTTATCTAATTCTACCTTGTTATTACCTAATGAAAGAAATAATAAGACTCACGTATATCATTTATTTACTATTTATCATCCGAAAGGAAAGAAAATCATGAAATATATGCTCAATAAAGGTGTTCAAACTAGATCAATATACCCTTATCCAATTAATAAAATGAAAGCTTATTTTAAAGACTTTAAAACAAATAAAAATCTAAGTAATTCTTATAAAAAATCAAAAGGTATTTTTTGTCTTCCATTATATCCTGAGCTTAAAAATTCAGAAATTAACTTAATTTTAAATGCTCTTAAATTTTCCTTAAAAAAATTACAAATTTGGTAGCGGGAAGTGGGATCGAACCACTGACCTCGGGCTTATGAGTCCCGCGCTCTAACCACCTGAGCTCCCCCGCCATTAGATTTAAAAGATATATACTATTTTAAAGTTTACGAAGCAATATGCTTAATAATATAGTACAAAAATC
>MDTA01005644.1_pt1 | contig 14240 bp, 6 predicted proteins | sample 811151 | NCBI WGS metagenome assembly MDTA01 (sample SAMN05326648, study PRJNA326480) | marine metagenome | isolation source: seawater | place: Indian Ocean: South | collected 2010 | reverse complement strand
GGAATGAGGCAGGCGGGCCTGCTGGCTGCGGCCGGGATTCATGCCCTCGAACACCATGTGGAACGTCTGGCCGACGATCACATCAATGCAGAACGCCTGGCGAAGGGATTGTCCGAGGTGGGCGGATGCGAAGTTCATATGGATCTGGTGCAGACCAATATGGTCTACGTCAGATTTCCAGACGAGAAGCGCGGGAAGATAGCCGGGCAATTGAAGGAGAGAGGGATTCTGGTCTACCCCGGAAACCCGATGCGGCTGGTGACGCATCTTGATGTGTCCGCAGGGGACATCGATCGTGTCCTGGAGGCATTTGGAGAGATCCTGTAGGAGGCGGAAAAGGAGCGAGCCTACAGTGCCGGGCCAAGGGTGTGGATCGTGTTGTGGAGGGCCCCAATCATTTCGTCGCCATCGGTGGTTTCGAGATCGAATGCGATCTTCATCTGCATGACGGGCGCGAGATCCCGGATTTCCAGGAAGACCTCCATGCCTCCTTCCAGAAGCCGTGCGGATGAGATTTCGACCTTGTCGTGCCCCACTTCGGATGGGTTGGAAACCTTGTATTCCTTGGACCCGTACCTTTTTGTCCACTGGTAGTTCCATTGTTCAATCTGCCAGCTGTCGAGGTCCTCGGCCAGTTCCCTGTCCACTTTCTGTGTGAAGCCAATCCGGATCCCGTTCTTGTGAATGTTCAGGCTCCGGGGCATTGCCACCTTGGCACCAGTGTAGCGGACGCGTTGAAGGCAGCCGTCCTTGGCTCCGCTGGTCTGCCAGCCTTTCAGTCCACTGACGTAGAGTTGCCCGTCGTGAGGACTGAAGCGGGCCCGCATTCCCCCGGACTGGAACTTAAAGGGAAACTGATAGATTCCAGCCTGGTCGACCCCTCCGATATTTTCCTGGAGGACCAGGAACAGGGCGCATTTTCCATAGGAACAATGCAGCATGTGCCCCTTGAAGGGTCCCCACTTGCTGGACGTGTTCCAGGTCTGCCCTCCGCAGGAATTGTCTACCTTGTGAGGAATCCAGCAGAGGGGACCATCGTAAGAGGTGGGAGGCTTTTCCCGATGATGGGCGTTCATGAATCCGTAGAACCCTCCCTTCCGGACGAGATCCACCCGGGAAGAGGGAACCCACGTTCCCTGCTGGTCGGCCACCGTGAGTTCGCCGTTGGGGCCTGCGCCGGAACCATTGGGCCAGCGGAACCCCGTGGCCACCACCTCTATTTCGGACCCGTCCGGAGAGACCTTGAGGAGAGTTCCCGCGTGTTCGTTGTTCGCCCCATGCCCTTTAACATAGTAGAAATTTCCCTCCGGGTCGGTCTCAAGGCCGGTAGCATATTCGTGGACGTGCTTCCCGATGCGGCACCCGTTATTGAAGCACTCGTAGAAATCTGCCTCCCCACTCCCGTTGAGATCGTGCAGGCGGGTGATCTGGTCCCTGCCGAGCACGTGGACCCTGTCATCGACAATCTTGAGCCCCAGAGGCTGGAACAGGCCGGTCGCATAGCGTCGCCATGTTACTTTCTGGAGTTCCTGGTCGATTCCGGACACGCGCCACACATCGCCATCAATAGAGCAGACCGCGATATCCCCGTTGGAGAAAAAGTCATGGCCCCCGAATCGGAACAGTATCTTATCCGGGTTGTCGAAGGGTGGAGTGATGGTATCGAGAACATACGGGCCTTTCTCCTTTCCGACTGTTCCCGAGGTTACAAGGGGATCGGGGTGCCGGGGTGGCCCTCCAGCAGTGGAACGAGAGAGAATCTCGGCAGGGCTGATCTTCCCCGCGGCCGCTAAGAAGCGGTCAGATTGGGCGGCAGGCATGGAGCCGACCATGAGCTTGAGACGGACGGTTTCCTCGCGGGGATTGATGCCGAGATGCCAGTGGCCGTCCTTTTTGGCTACCTCGACTCCGGGAGTCGCCCTGTCGCGGAGCAGCACGGAGGTAGGAGAACCTGAGTTGTCCAGTGTCTGGCACAGCCGCAGGATCAGCATGGACTTCGAGGGTTTGATTTCCATGGTCCGGGTAAACACCTTTATCCCATCGACCTCCTCGATCCACGGCATGTCGAGGATTTCGATGCCATTGATACGGTAGGAGAAGACGACTCGTTCACCGTGTCGGTAGAGTCCCCGGTAGTGGGCCCAGCTCCGGGGCAGGGGGCCGGCCTTCTTTCCCTTGCGGACATCATCGAAGCTGCCTCCTTCATCAGCCCAGGCCGGCCCGCTCTCAGCAGTGAAGAGATAGGGAGATCCAACCCAGTGACCGGCCCCGCCGAGGCCATCGCGGTAGGTATTGAACATCACCGGTTTGTCGGGCACCGCGCAGGCCATTCTCATCATTTCCGTGTCAAAAAGTACGGTGCCTGCGGTCCCTCCCTTGCCCAGCCGTACGGCGACCGCCTTGAAGATGGTGCGATCTGACACCTTGACGTCACCCCGCATGTCAATGGTGCCCGTGAACACACCGCCCAGTTCTGATTTTGAAAAACGAGGTTGGGGGGCATCCCACCAAGGCTTTTTTTCCTCCTCGATCTGCTTTTTCTGGGCTGGAAGCGGGTGAGTGCTGCAGAGAAGGAGAGAGACAATACCCGGTAAAATGAGAAATTTGGAGCGGTTGATGATCATGGAGGAGAGGGAGCTGAAGGTCTTATAATTAGATCGGAATCATCGGGCGAGGAGCTTTTTGCCTGCTATTGGGATCGACCTTGTCACTACGGTGTGCCAAGCGAAGGGGATGGATTCTGGAGAGCGTGCCTACCTCGCAGGTCATCGCAGTCATGACCCTGCTTACCTTCTGAGGCGATGGCGCTCCGTTGCACGAAAGGCGAAGCTCCGGATAGTCGACCTGAAATCAGAAACCCCGCATCCGGTAGTGGCGCTCTGTAATCGTCGCTCCGCCCCGGGTGGCGGGCTCTACCTGAGTGCGGGCATTCACGGGGATGAGCCCGCAGCGGTGCAGGGACTCCTGCAGTGGGCGGAAGAAAACGTTTGTTTCCTGCGAGAGCAGCCGGTTTTCATCGTTCCCTGTCTTAATCCGTGGGGACTCATTAACAACCGGAGAGAAGACCCGGAAGGGAGGGATTTGAACCGTTGCTTTGATCGCCCCGAAGTTCCCGTTATCGGGGCCATTCTTGAGTTGATCTCAGGCCGTGAGTTTGCGTTTGCAGTCAGTCTGCACGAGGACTTTGATGCTGACGGGATCTACCTCTATGAACTGGCTCGTCGGGGTGAGAGCCTGGGTCCCGGTCTTTTGAAAAAGGCTGCGAAGACCATTCCCCGGCACCAAGGTCGCGTGGATGGGAGAGTCCCAAGCGACGGAGTATTGCGGCGAACGCGTGGCATGGCCGGGATCGTGAGTGAGATTGGCGGAATGCCGGAGGCGATTCACCTGTTTCTCAATGGTGCCCGGAGTGCCCTGACCTTTGAAACGCCATCGGAATACTCGCTCTATCGACGGGTACAGTGCCATGTCCGTTTTCTGGAAGGGGTAGCCAGTCTGGTTGGCCCTGAGAATGGAGGGACCGGCTAGAAGCGGACTTCCTCGACATGCCAGAAGGCTCTGGGTGCCCCGGTGCTGTTCCGGTGCCGGAACTGTAGGGTCTCCCTGCCACTGGAGAAAATTGAACCAACCGGTTCCCAGTTCTGCATGTCGTTAGAGTGGAGGATCCGGTAAATATAGGATCCCGGCGAGGAGCTTGTACTGAAATTGATGAGGGCGTCACTTCCGTCCCTCTCTATTCCCAGGAGCTTGAATTGGCCCCCGGTCCCTTCCAGCGCAACTTCATATACGTTCCGGGAGGGATCGTTGCTCGTGATACGAAGGGTGGCGGATCGGGCCCCCCGGCTGAGGGGTCGGAAATTGACCTGAAGGAGGTATTCACCTGCAGGGTCGATCCGGGAGCGGGGGGCTCGGGAAATGCTGAATTCATCGGCGTGGGTCCCGATGAATTCAACGTTCCCGATAGTGAGCGGGGCATCGCCTGGATTGCTCAGAGTAAAGCTGCGGGTGGAGGTCGATTGCAGGTCGGTGTCGGGAAACAGGGTGTGGTCTTCAGGACTCGGGGTGTCGTCTCCCGGACTGATTTCCATGCCATTTCCGCTCAGGATGAGACTAGGGCGAAGTGATTGTCCCTCGCCCCGGAGGGTGAAGCTGTAAGTTCTTTGGGTCGGGGTCGGGTCGTTACTGTTTATGAGTATGCTGACCCGGTGAGATCCTTCCCGGCTGGGATTGAAGGATACGTCCATGCGGCTTTCAGCCTCCGGAGGAATCAAGGTGCTCGGACTTCTGGTAATTGAGAACTGGTCATTGCTGACTCCGGTCACATCGATACTGCTGATGCGGAGGGTCTCTTCCCCAGTGTTTCTTATCGTAAAAGAGCGGGTGACCGGAGGGTCATCGATTCCGAGAGTTCCGAAATCGGTATTATTTTCCACGGTGGGAGCCGAGAACCCATCCGGAATCTCAATTTCATTTCCAAGAATCACGATATTCGGGGAGGGGAGAACCAACTCACCTGCGATATCGAACTGGAAGTCATTATCGATCGAAGACGTGCTCACGATCCGAATGGTGGCAGTCCGCAGGCCTCCTGCGGGTGGGGGCAGGAAACGGATGGTCATCGAGGCATCGCTGTTGCCGGGAATCGTGGGTTCAGGAGGGTCAATGATGGTGAAATTGGCTGGGTTCGTTCCGATTCGCTGGAAGAAAAGGATCTGCAGTGGAACACGGCTCAGATTACGGATGGTGAACTCGCGATCGACGGGTCCGGAGCCTGCGAGGATCTGCCCGAAGTCAGTGTGGTCTCGTGCAGTGGGCGTAGTGTCTCCGTTGCTGATCACTCGTCCGTTGCCCTCGATCTGAATGAGTTGTGCCTGAACGGAGCTGATGATCAGCAGGAGCAGGGGTGTCATCAGCAGTCCCCGGAGGAACTGGGATCTCAAATGGGGGGCAGACATTGCGTAGAGGGCCAAGAGAACGTGCCGTGGAGAAGGCTGGGGTCAAGGAAAAGTCTGGAGAGTGGGCTTTCGGCTTTGATGAAAGGTTGGCTGGAAGAGAATGGCCGCGATGGATAATTTGAATGAGGAAAGGCCAACCTTTGTGACGCATCTCGAGTGCTCGCTTACTGGGGAGCATTATGCTGCAGATGTGGTGCAGGGATTGTCACGTGAAGGGCGTCCCCTTCTTGTGCGCTACGACCTGGAGGCCCTGGCGGCCACGCTCAGCAGGGAAGACCTGGAAAGGCGGCCCACGGACTTCTGGCGTTACCGGGAGTTTCTCCCGGTCAGAGAATCGTCAAATATCGTAAGCCTCGGTGAAGGGATGACCCCGCTGCAACCTGCGCCCCGGGTACAGGAGCGAATGCATGGCGGACTGGTGACGATAAAGGATGAAGGGCGCCTGCCGACGGGTTCCTTCAAGGCGCGCGGGCTGGCCCTCGCTGTTTCCATGGCCAAGGAACTGGGCCTCAGAAAACTGGCTATTCCCACTAATGGTAACGCTGGAGCTGCGATGGCTGCCTACGGGCGCAGGGCCGGGATGGAGGTCTTCGTCTTTTGTCCCGAGGATACCCCGGAGACGAACCTGAGGGAGATTGCGATGCAGGGGGCGCGGGTCTGGCGCGTAAATGGATTGATCCATGATTGCGGCAGGATCGTGCGGGAGGGGGTTGAGTCCATGGGCTGGTTTGACGTTTCCACCCTCAAGGAACCTTATCGAATCGAAGGGAAAAAGACGATGGGGCTTGAGCTGGCAGAGCAGTTCGGCTGGAAACTGCCGGATGTCATCTTCTATCCGACTGGGGGAGGGACAGGCTTGATCGGAATGGTGAAAGCTTTTGATGAACTGGAAGCAATCGGATGGCTTGGGTCCAAGCGCCCCCGGATGGTTGCGGTTCAGGCCAGTGGGTGTGCCCCTATCGTGAAGGCGTGGAAGGAGGGTGAAGAACATGCCGAGGAATGGAAAAATGCGCATACCGTGGCGGCGGGCATCCGGGTGCCGGTCGCGGTGGGAGATTTTCTCATTCTGCGAGGAATCCGGTCCACCAACGGATTTGCAACGGCGGTTGATGATGCCGAAATCGAAGAGGCCCGGGCTGAGATGGCGGAGTTGGAGGGGATTCTTCTGTGCCCGGAGGGAGCCGCTACTTACGCGGCCTACAAGAAGGAACTGGCCTCTGGCCGGGTTGGTGCGGAGGAATCGGTAGTTCTCTTCAATTGTGCGACCGGCCTGAAATATGAGATGCCTCCGGTAACTGAAGCCCTCGACTGCAGAGAACCGGTTGACTACGCCGCTCTTGCCGGGAGCTGAGGGAAGAAGCTTATTTTACGGGCTTACCGATGACGCCGATATCCGCTGCAGAGCCCCAGGCTCCTCCACTAACCTCGGAGAGGACCCTGACCTTGACGTAGCGTCCCCGGACAGGCTTTCCACAGTTGGCGGATTGAGTCTTCCGGTCCTTGCCAAAGGTCGCCTTGGCAGCCGGGGATTCAAACCTGGTGGGAGAATCGCTCACATAGAACTCCGTGTCTGCAAAGCTTCCGTTCCACGAACCCTCCTGTCGGGCAAGGTAGCGAAACCCGGACACGTCGTAGCGCGTGCCGAGGTCGATGACCAGTTCGTGAGGATGCTTCTTCAATCCGTCAGACCAGCTGGAGTGCCAGACGGTGTCGGGGCGTCCATCAATGGCGAAGATGGCCTTTCGGTTGTTGGACTGGTTCTCGCTACTGAAGCTGACCAGTTTCAGTTGATCGAAGGGGATCAGATTCTTGCCCTTGATACGGTTCATACGGGCAGCCCGGGGCGAGGGCTGGGGACGAGAGGTCCCCCACTTGGCCCAGCGATCCCGTTCGTGTCGTTCCCGGGTAGTATATTTTCCAGGGCGGGCGGGTTCGTGGCTCTCGGTGATGATTCTGCTCATCTGGGCGATGATTCCGGGATGCTTCCCGGCCAGATTGGTGGTTTCGCTGATGTCCTTCTCGAGGTCGTAGAGCTCCCAGTTTCCCTTGTTGCGGATGTGGATTCCTTTCCAGTTCTTGATCCGCACTGCCTGCATGTTGCCAAATTCCCAGTAGAAATGGGGATGAGCCTTCTGTCCGGCACCGGAGCTCTTTTCCCCGAGAAGGGTTGGAAGAATGGAGATTCCATCAGTATCTTCGGGCGTGTCGGCCCCTGTGAGATCGGTGAGGGTGGCCAGGATGTCATACTGAGCGAACATCAGGTCGCTTACCTGCCCCGGTTTGATCCGGCCGGGCCATTGGGCCAGAAATGGAATGCGGAGGCCTCCCTCATAGAGGCTTCCCTTGCCACCCCTGAACTCGGTGCCCGTCCGGGGATCCTTGTTGGGGCTGAAGAACCCCCTCGGCTTGTCGCTACTGCGGAAGCGGTCCTGGCCTCCATTATCACCGGTGAAAAAGACAATTGTGTTATCGGTGAGCTGCAACTCCTTGAGGAGGTCGAGAACCTGCCCAACGTTGTTGTCCACCATGGTGACCATGGCTGCGTAGTTCTTTACATCCTGCGGGATCTTCTCGTCCCTGATCCAGGCTTCACCCTGATACTGCGTCCAAGCTGGATCATCTCCGGGAATATCGAACATCCCGTGCGGTGGAGTAATGGGGAAGTAACAGAAAAAGGGTCGATCCCTGTTGTTGCGGATGAATTTCAGTCCCTCCTCCATGATGGAGTAGTGGGAGTAGGTCTGGCCTGTCCGCCCGCCGGTGTTGCCGGGCAGTTTCACCTCCTCGCTGTTTCGAATGAGGTAGGGTGGATAAAAGGAATGGGCGTGAACCTGATCATAGTAGCCGAAGAAGATGTCGAAGCCGTGCTTCTCCGGGACTCCGGTCGAGTCCCGGCCACCCGCGCCCCACTTTCCGAATCCTCCGGTTGCGTAGCCTTTTTTCTTGAGAAGAGAGGCGATGGTTGCCTCGTCGGCGCGCAGGGGCGTGCCCCCGTCATTGGCGCGGACCGAGGCATGCCCGGCATGTTTTCCCGTCATGAGATTACAGCGCAGGGGGGCGCAGACTGGAGCAGCGGCAAAGGCATGGGTGAATCGAATGCCATCCTTTGCCATGGCATCAATGCGGGGAGTCTTGATGTACGGGTTTCCCATGTGCCCCAGCTCGTAATAGGCGAGCTCGTCAGACATGATATAGACGATATTGGGGAGCTTGGCGGGAGCCGCGATGGTGAGGCAGAGGCAGGCGAGAAGGGCGAGGGGTGTTCGCATTCGTCTTTCTAGGATCCCAGGAAGGACTTGAAAAGTCCTTCCCGGAATTTGCCGGTTATCCCGGCACAATTCAGTTTGCAGCGACCCACGCGCTCAGGGTCGAGTTGTCGTAGAAGAGAAGGGTGCGGTCGAAGGTGAGAAGACGCTGGCCAGCCAGTTTGAGAAAGCGATCCTCGGTGAAGCGCTCGGTCTGGTTTTCGAGGATTCCTTCCGTGATCTGCCCATTCGCCATATTGATCAGGGCGAGTTCCTGTTTGTTTCCGTGGTGGACGATCTTGAGGTAGTGGCCATCCTGTAACCGCACGAAGCTGCCGTTGTGGTGACGCCGCGACTTGGGGTCCTCCGGGATTTCGAGGAAGCGTTTGGTATTCAGGTCTGCGATCGCGATCTTGTGCCGGCCCATGATGAGTCGGTCCCCCTCGATCACAATATGGCCATGGTGACCGTGGTTGATCTGGGGAGTGAGCTCAAAGCGATAGCCGGGATCATCAGAGCGTCGGAGGATCAACTTGTTCTTGGATGTGATGAGGGCATATCTCCCGTGCATGGACAGGAGATGGGCCTGTTCTTCGACAAGCTGGGTAGTCTTCTTGTCGAGATTGTAGCGGAACACGGCCTGGTGCTTTCCGGGATAGTTGCGTGCGTCAAAGAACACCGCTTTGGGACCAAAGTGGTTGCGGTGGACACGGAGACGGTTCACGAGAATTCCCGCGGCTACAGGTTCGCCCCAGTCCTGGTCATCCCTTCGGGCATGAAACTCATAATCACGGATCATGCCGTTGTTGTTGTTGATTTTGGCTGGGAGGTAACGGAATCCGCTGATTTTCAGATGAGCGCCCAGATTGATATGGATGAAATGAGGGTGGGGAACAATCCGTCCGATGGCGGGTTTGTCGGGATGTTTCCAAGGGGAATGCCACCAGGTGGTGGGATCCCCGTCGATCAGGTTAGGCGGCAGAGCCTTCAGGCCGTTGTTCCGTTCGTGTTCTGCCTCAATGACCCACTTGTCCCGGGGGAGGGGATTTCCTTCTTCGTCGAGAACGTGAAGTTCCGCTGCGGAGGCCCAGCCCTGGCCGTTGACCTCTGAAAGAGCGGCGAGGCGAATCCAGCTGGCTGTTTGCGCAGGAAAACGAACTTCAAACCATCCATCATCGACGGGGCGAGCCACGTTGGGAAAGGCCGTGTTGCCAACAATGACCTGGTCCTGCCCGACGGTGCGACCGGTGGAGGGGTCGAGGGTCATGTGCTTGGGCCCATGCCACAGGGAGGCGTGGAAGACATGCAGTTTCTGTCCGTCCCAGTAGGGATCGACAAGATGACCCTCGTCAAGGTTGCGCTCCCAGGCCAGGGTTCCATCCTCAAGGTTCAGGACCACCATTTTGCCCCGGCGGTCGTGATACATGAGTTTGTCTTCGAAGAAGAAGGGATTCCCAAGGGCAGAAGGGACCGGAGCTTCCCAGAGGAAACGGCCGTTCCGTGCACTGAGGGCAAGCGCCCGGCTACGGCCTCGCCGGGATCGTCCGTTTTCCACGAGGAGGATTTTTTCGCCTACAAAGGACAGGGTTGCATTGTGAGCATCCACGAAGCGCCGCCATTTGATCGATCCGCTGGGACTGAGATCGAGGCACTCAAGGATGCCCCCGGACAGGAGATAGGCGGTATCGCGTAATCCTGAAGAGGCAGGGGCGAGGGTGATGCGGGCATCGCTGCGGGTAAGGCTCCAGGTGCGTTTGAGGGGTAGCTTGAGGGAGGAGGGTGCTTCCTGAACGCGGGCAAGGGGTTCGCCAATGTCGTGCCTGCGGTCTCCCGCAGGGCTGTCACTGATTACGAAGAGCTTGTTGTTGGCGATGGTGAACCCCAGGGGCCGGGCCTCACCGAGGTCCCAGGACCGGCGTTCCAGCACCTTGCCGGTAAGGGCGTCGAGGCGCTGCAGTTCACTGACGGAACCAAGATAGAGAGAATCCCCGAGAAGCAGGGCTCGCCCGAGAACCCGGAGGGAGAGGGGGCGGAACCAGCGGGCTTTCCCGGTCTTGAGATCCAGTCCGGAGACCACGCCTGCGCCCCGTACGACGAGGGTATCTCCGGAGACCCCGATCATCTCCGTCCCCACGACGAGTGGATTATCCCAGACAAGGAGACCTGTTTCCTGGTCCAGGGCGAAGATTCGCCCGTCATCCCGGGGCATGCAGATTACGTTGCTGCCGCTGATGATTGGCTGTGCCCCCAGATTCTCGGGAACGAGGCTGGAATTCTGTCTGCGGTAGTTGTGAATCCAGTCGACCCGGCCGTCCCGGACGTCGCAGCGGATGATTACCCCGGCGTTGGTGTTGCAGTAGACAGCACCACGGTGGACGTTAACGGCATTACCGTAGATGGTATTCTGTGGGGCCGATCGCTGGATGCTCCCGGAGATGTCGATGGCTCTTCCCGCGCTGGCGAGATCAGTCGACCACCGTGGGCGCTGTTCGTTGGGATCGAAGTAGACCAGGCTTACTGTCCGGTTCCGGTCGGTTACGTCACCGGGAGTATGCCACTGGAGATAGAAAAGGCCTCCGTCGGCCGCCACGGGGTCGCCCATGGGGACACCCTTGGAGTAGGGAGAGCTGCCGCGCTCGTAGCTGTAGGCCCAGAGAGGTTGGCCCCCTGCCAGGTTGAAAGCAGCCAGACCATCTGGGAGCGAAGTAATTCCCCACCGGGTATAGAGGGTATTGCCCACGATCAGTGGGCGAAAATATCCCGGGTGGAATCCAGTCCGGCGGTGGTGCTCAACCGGATGGCGTTGAAGCTGTGCCCAGCGGGGCTTGCTGGGATTGCTTGTATCGTAGCTCACGAGCAGGTTGCGGCCACTGGCAATGATCTGCGATCCCGAGACCTGCAAATCGACTCCAAAGCCGACGGCGGGGGTATCGGTAGGCCAGGGAGAGACCGGAGGAAGTTGAAGGACCTGCTGGCGTAAGCCTTGCAGGGAAGGAGCAGGGGTCGCAGTTGGAGCAGCAATTCCCTTCAGGAGCTCGGACCTGATCTGTGCCCCCTTGGCAGTCTTACCCATCCAAGGATAGGTTTTTCCGGGGTCAATGGCACCAGCCGAGGCTCGAAGTTCGTCGATTGCTCCAATAAGCTTCAGAGCGGTCCATTCTCCGACTTGTGCGGAGTCTCTCAGGGAGGGATCTTCTGAGTGGATGAGGATCTCCCGAAAGCTGCGCAGGGCAGATTCGGCTCGTCCTTCCCAGAGGGACTCGTTGGCAACGGAAAGGAGCTTTTTATGGGCTTCGGTCGACCAGGCAAAACGGCGAATGAGGGAGAGGAGGTCGGATTCCTGTGGCTGACTTGGCAGCTTTTCCTGGGCAAAGAGGTCGTCCTGGAGCTTGCGCAGGGCGGCCAGTTCGGCAGGTGGTTTTGACCGCAGGTGCAGGTCAAGGGCCCGAAGGGGATCGGTCAGGCCGGTCTGGTCCTGCCAGGGAACGATCTGATCTCCGGCAAGGGCGGCGACGCGATCGACCATGACCGGAATGTCGGCAGGAGAACGGTCAAGAACAGTGCGCCAGTAACCATCCGGGTCGTCGGGCACCATGAGAGCCAGCGGAGTTCCTTCCGGAAGAGGATAGATTGGAGGAGGCAGAGTCTCGATGGTCTTCAGCTCGTTTTCCATCCAGCTCCAGAGTTCCCGGGTATACGGATGGGGATGGTCCGGATCCTGGTCTTCCTTGAGCTTCTGGTAGAGGGGACGGGTTTCCAGCAGGTCCATGCGGCGGTAATTGTAGGCCTGACGAATACGCCAATAGAGGTCATTTGGATTTTGGCGATGGAGGCGGTCGCTCGTTTCCCTGGCTTCGAGGTGCCGGCCTTCCTGCAGCGCCTTGGAGATGACCCGTGGGACTGCCTCGTGGACCGGGCGCGTGTGGGCCGAGATGGCGCCAACCTGTTCGAGGGCGAGGAGGCGTTCGGAGGCAAGGTCAATCCATGGATTGGATTTGAGGAGATTTCCCTCTTCCTCAAGAATTGCGGTGTAGCAGGCTACCGCAAGACCGAGTTGACCAGGCTGGGATTCCGCGAGCGCGATCAGGAGCCTGTGACCTCCATCCTTGTTCCCGGCCTGGTAGAAACTCCTTGCCTCGGCCCAGCGGGGATCGGAGGTCGGGGCCTCTGGAGCAGCGAAGAGTGGAATGCTGAGTAAAGCCAGACAGCAGAAGAGCGTTCGCAGTCCCGGCGTCATGGTCTTCGGAAGGGGATTGGAATCCCGTTGGTATCGGTAAGCCGAAGGCGCACCCACCAACGGTAGTCGACATTGGCGGATTTTACGATGAAGCGGTTGGTGCCGGCCATGAGCTTGACCTCAAGCCCCTTGTCCTCGGCGATGCAGTCCTTGCGATGCTGGTAAGGAGCAATTTTCTCCGAGATCTTCTCTCCATTGAGCCAGATACGGAAGGCATCGTCTCCGTCTATGTCCAGGACCACATCTCTTTCTGTGTCGACGTGGATATCGGCCACGGCATAGCCCACCGCGAATGATCCCGGGGGAGGGAGCTGGGCGGACATGGAGAGTTTGCCGTCGGTTTGATCGACGATCCCTTCTCCCCAGGTGACCTCGCGTTCGATAGGCTTGTCGCTGCGGCCTTCAAGGAGCCAGATATAGGTTGCCTTGTAGCTTTTCTCAAAATCGATTTCCTTTTCGGGTTCATGAACCTCGTGGAAGGCCTTGTGTTCCTTGTCGTTGAGAAACGTGCCAATCACCATCCAGTGAGCGAGGTATCCCTGGGCTGCTACCACTTCCCCGATCTCGTCTTCCGGAGCCAGTGCCCCGAGTGCCTTTGCCGCTGCGGCGCGCAGGGTTTCGTCAGTTCCGGTCAGGAGTTCTTCCAGCGCAGCCATGGCGGGGCGGAAGTCCGCTTCGCTTCCGGCATGGGCGAGGAGATCATAGGCAAGAGCGCGGATAGTCTCATTGTCACTTGAGAGGGGAGCTTCCAGATAAGCTACCAGCCTCCCCTGGGGGGCGTTCACAGCCGGTTGGCGTTTCAACGCAGCCAAGGCGGCCTGGACGACTTCGAAATCCTCGTCTACAAGGCTTTCCCGCAGGACCTCGTAGTGATTGACGTCCTTGCAATGTGCAAGGCAGCGGATGCTGAGGGAGCGGATGGAGGGCTCCTCGTGCTTGAGAGTCTTGCTGAAAAACTGGTGATGCTCGTCAGGGTTCATCGCGGCGGATCCGAGTGCGATCAGGCCAGCTTCAATCGTCTCGGTCCGGGTGGCCTTGGACAGGGCTTCCCGGAGGGGAGGGCCAAGTTCGGGGGAGCGGGTGAGGGTAGTGATCAGGCGGGCCCCTGCCCTGACTCGGTTTTCGTCTTCGCTCTTGATGAAGACGGCGAGACCGTTGGTCACCTCTTTCCACTCCTGGTTCTGCAGTGCGGTCAGGATCGCTCCATAGTTGAGGTCGGTTTCCTCGAGGTCTGGGAGAAGATCAAGGAGAAGTGGGATCAGAGCCGCATTCTGGATCCTGCTGATGCCACGGAGAGATTCCCGTATCAGGCCTGGCTCGGAGAGGTGCCTTCCCAGGCGTGCAAGGGCTGCTTCATTTCCGGTGAATGCCAGGGCCCGGGCGCAGGCTTGGGCAATTGCCGGAGTGGGGGAAGCGGTGACTGGATCAATCACGGGCCAGGCGCCCCCGACATTACGCTTGGCATATGCAGCGGCAGCATGACATTTAACGACGGGCTCGGGGTCCTTCAGAAGGATGTCAATCCAGGTTTCCGCGGAGTTGGCTCCGTGGGATTCAAGAACCTCAGCCGCGGCTGCCCGAAGGGGTATCAAGTCGTGGGCAACCCACTTGCCGAATTCAGCTGGGTCAACCTTGTTCTCGATTTGAGAGAGGGAGACAAGTGCACGTCCCCGGATCCATGGATGGGCGGTGCCGGAGTTGAGGAGGGACCGTATTGGATCCGTTGCCAGTTCCACCCGATGCTCGCCGAGGTAATGAAGAGCCTCGGCCTGTTGAATCCAGCTCTCACTCCCGAGTTGCTGC
>MDTA01118253.1_pt1 | contig 14241 bp, 18 predicted proteins | sample 811151 | NCBI WGS metagenome assembly MDTA01 (sample SAMN05326648, study PRJNA326480) | marine metagenome | isolation source: seawater | place: Indian Ocean: South | collected 2010 | reverse complement strand
TACTGTCGCCATAAAAATAGCAGGAATGGATAACAAGAAAGCTATTTTTACTGAGTCTTCTCTACTGAAATTTACGAGTAAAGCTGCAGTGATTACAATGCCTGATCTTGATACACCTGGAACAATAGCAAGTGCCTGCATTAGGCCAATAAAAATAATCATGTATACACTGATCGATTTCAAGTCGTTATATTTAACTTTTTTTCTAATATCAGCTACATATAAGATAACTGCAAAAATAATAGTCATTACGGCAATAGAATTAATAGATCTCAAGTTTGTTGATACAAAATCCATAAATCCTAAAGCTACTATTGGTAAAGGAATAGATCCAATTATAATAAGCTTGATATAATTCTTCCCCTGATTTGATAAACAAAGAACATGGCTTATTTCTCTCCTGTAGTAAATTAAAATCGCAAGTAATGATCCAGTATGTAGGGCAATATCAAAACCTAAACCTTGATCACTCATTCCAAAGAACATAGAGATTAGAATTAGATGTGATTGGCTAGATATGGGTAAAAATTCAGTTATTCCCTGAATGATAGCAAGTACTACTATTTGCAACATTTCCACTTATAAAATGTCCTTTCTATTAAAATTCTTAGATGCTAACAGTGGATTTGTGTAATTTTTAGTAATTATCAAAGCCTTAAAGATATCACCCATTGTATTATATAATATTAGATTCTTTAGTTTATTGATTTCAATCAATTTTTCCTCATCAGTAAATGCTCTCTCTTCAAATATATCTAATATACCCAGATTAATTAAGAACTTAGATTGTTCTACGTAACCTGATACTTCAAATTTCAATCTTTTAAAGATATCTGCTAGATGTGAGAAGTTTACAAATGAGGATATATCTTGTAAACCAACATTCTGGAAGGGTTCAAAGTTTGCTTGATGATTATGAATGCATACTAGAGTACCTGTTTTTCGATCAGGCAAGAAGTACTCTTTCATGTTGTATCCATAATCTACTATAAAAACTACACCTCTATTTAACATTTTACTAATATTATTTACCCAAGTTTCATAATTCAAATTTATTTCGCTCTCATAGTTATCATAGTTTGATAATGTGTCGTAACATTGTAAGTTCTTAAAAAGATCTGTGAATTTGTTTGTTTTGTCTACCCATTGCATTGTGAAATCTCTCTGATAGCCTACAAAAAGTTGAAAGATTTTGTCATTTTCTATTTTAAATCTTTCAGTAGGTAGCACGTCAAAAAATTCATTACAGATTATTAATCCATTTATTCTTGTAATCTCCTCGCATTTTACCCATTTCACAATATCACTTAATTCTGGTATTTTTTTCATGATGTTAACTTTCTGTAACTCAATTAATCTGTCTGATGTTTCTATAATATAAAAAGTCTTTGGGAGAGCTTTTTTATTGGATAAATACTCCATAATAGATATTACTAGACTTCCATCTCCTGCTCCAATTTCTAAGATTTCTGCTTCAGGAATAAAGTTTTTTAGATTGATGAACTCATTTGCTATAGAAGCTCCAAAGAGGGTTGAAAGTATAGGCGAGGTAATGAAATCTCCTTTTCTACCGAAAATATCTCTAGAATTATAGTAGCCATACGAATTATGAAAAAGCAGGATATCCATATACTCTGAAAAAGATATAATCCCATTTTTAGTAATTCTCTCGGATATAACTAATTCTATTTCAGATTTCATGATGATATGTTCTAATATAGTTTAGATTTATAAATTAAGCTATTAATTATGACAAAGAGATTAAAAACTGTACTTATAACAGGAGGTGTAAAACGAATTGGTCTCTCTATCGCCAGAATCCTTCATGAAAATAACTATAATATTATTATCACTTATAATAAATCTTCTAAGCAGGCGAAAGACATTCTCACTGAGCTCAATAATAAATCAAAAGACTCGTGTAGAATCGTCAAAGTAGACTTTTCAAAAATATCAAATTTTTCAATATTCTGTGGTGATGCACTTAAATGTTTTGGGAGATTAGATGTCCTTGTTAATAATGCATCACGTTTTTATCCAACTAAAATCGATCAAGTAAATGAAAAATCGTGGATTGACCTAATAGATACCAATCTTAAATCACCTTTGATGCTCTCTAAAGCATTTTACTCAGAATTAAAGAAAAGAAGAGGTAACATAGTAAACATTATCGATATTCACATAGACCCACCTCTAAAGGATCATATAATTTACAACATAAGCAAGGCCGGTCTGCTTGCACTGACTAAGACACTTGCTAAAGACCTTGCTCCTCAAATACGAGTAAACGGTGTGTCTCCTGGAGCGATAATGTGGCCCGAGGCAGATGAGAACAAAGTGAAGAAAAAGAAGGATATTCTCTCGAGAATTGCACTTAAGCGTGTTGGAGACCCTAAGGATATAGCCAAAGCTGTGCTCTTCTTAATTGAAGATGGTAATTACATCACTGGGCAGAATATAAATGTTGACGGTGGCAGAAAGCTTAACATGTAATAATCAAAAATATATTGGTAAATGAACGAGTAAAGATAACAAGATTGTAACAGGCAATCTAATCGAGTAAATAAAAAACGCTGGCCTCAGCTTCTGAAAGTAAATAATATAATCGAATAAAAGTTGAATAAATAGAAAAGAAATTAAGATATTTGATATTAACAGATACTCAAAATCATTTAAAACAGCAAGGATGATTAAGAATGATAATAAGCTAGGGATAGCTCCATAAATTGTCATTAAGATAGAACCATCTTTAGTAATTTTCCAATTTATTGCGCCAACAAAAGTAAAAATGATTAGCGTATACAAAATCATAAAATCTAGAATCATAGATACTCTTATATCTTCTAAAAAAAATAAATCGATTATTGCATAGAGCGGTGGTAATAGTCCCAAGTATGCTATAACTGCCTGAAAGATTAAATTCATTATATTTTTATTTTAACAGTATTGATTATTAATTTTTCAATATCGAAAGTGTTTAATATTTCTTGATTAGTAATTTTTTCTTTTGGATGGATAAAGTCTGGGGCTATGTCAACTAGCGGTCGAAGTACAAAGTCATAACGAGTAATTTCATCTCTAGGCACCGTTATATTATCGGTCTCCATAATCAGGCAATCATAATACAAAATATCAATATCCAGTGTCCGCGAGCTGAATTTAGTCTCACCATGTGTTCGTCCATGAGCCATCTCAATCTTACTTAAACTTAGCTTTAGATCTTCTAATTTCTCATTAGTCTGAAACTTACAGACAAGATTATAAAAATTTGGCCCAGAGAAGCCCATTGATGATGTTTCATAAATTGGAGACATTGAAAAACTCGCATAGCTCTTCTTGAGCTCATTTATACATGAAATAATATTTTTTTCTCTGTCTAAGTTACTCCCCACTCCAATAAAAATCTGTTTCATTTATTTCTCTCAATCATGACACCGACCTCTTTGGATCCGGTTACTGCACCCGGCTTGCTAAATCTAGCTTTGACATACTTAACTGGGAATTCGTCTAAAATAATTTTTACAGATTCCTCTGCTAAAGCTTCAACTAACTGAAATTCACTCCCACTGATGAAGGATTTTAGACGCTTTGAAACTGCTTTGTAGTCTACTGTATTGTCAATATTATCAGAATTTGAAGCAGTTGAAATGTCTGTTCCAAGCTCAAGGTCTATACAAATAATTTGTTTTATTTTTCTCTCCCAATCATATACTCCAATGACAGTCTCTATGCAAAGCTCCTTTATAAATACTATATCCATTCTATTTCCTTGCTAATTAGTATATTCATATTGTATATGATTACCATTCTGATATCATTAACGAGTTTGGAGTTGAAAAGTGTCAAAAATTTGTCAAATTACGAAAAAAAGTGTGATGAGTGGGAATAATGTGTCCCATGCTAAAAATCGCAGAAAACGCACATTCGAGCCTAATCTTCATAATCATAGGTTATGGTCAGATGATATGAAGAAATGGGTGTCACTCAAATTGTCCAAAAAAGGTCTGAGAATAATCGATAAGATTGGTCTCGATAATGCTATAAAGAAATATAACCTGAGATAAACATATGAGAGAGAAAATTAAATTAGTTTCTTCCGCGGGCACTGGACACTTTTATACGACTACAAAAAACAAAAAAACAATGCCTGATAAGTTTGAGATTAAAAAGTTTGATCCAAAGATTAAAAAATACGTTATTTACAAAGAATCAAAAATCAAATAATTAAACTACCTTATAGCCTTTTAGGCTATTTGAGAAAACTTTTAAAGAATCAATCCCCTTGCTACTCGCTTCTTCACGCCAATCATTTAGAGTCTGGAGAAAGTTTTCATGTTTAATATTCCTACTATACAAGATATCGTATAATTTATTTTTCAGATCATAAACTGTCTCGAGAGTTGTGCATTCTTTGAATATTAACTTAAGCCTGTTTATATCTTGATCAGATATCCTACTAGGTTGTCTGGAAAGAGTTTCTCTAGACATTTTTAGCATCTTTTTGATATCATATTTTGCGTTTTTAATTTCTATTTTTAAAATTGGTTTTAACACTTCAGAAGTATAGTTAGTAATAACAGTTAATTTAGATTTCAACAAATCATATCCAACTGTAGAATCTAGGTCTAAATTAGGACTATCAACGACAGTTTTCACAGCAAGTCTCTTAACCTTGATTTGGCCAAAAATAGAAAATATCTTTATATACATCCAGCCTATGTCAAACTCCCATGGTTTTAGTGAAAATTTTGCAGCAGTCGGAAATGCATGATGATTATTATGAAGCTCCTCACCACCGATTATAATTCCAACGGGTCCTAAATTTGTTGAATCATCACTGGTGTTGAAGTTACGGTAACCCCAATAGTGCCCTGCTCCATTAATACCACCTGCAGCAAAAATTGGTGTCCACATCATTTGAATAGACCAAATTATGATCCCCACCACACCAAATAAAAGAATGTTCATAATGAATAAAAGCAGAATGCCCAAATTATTCTTGCCTGTATAAACATGTCGCTCTACCCAGTCATTGGGACAATTTTGAGAGTATTTCTGTATTGTCTCACTGTTACCTTTCTCCTCATGATATAGATCCGCTCCCCTTAAAAGCACTTGACCTATCCCGTAATGCGCCGGACTGTGAGGGTCATCAGGTGTTTCTACTTTAGCATGATGTTTTCTATGTATAGCTACCCAATCAGCGGTCCTCATTGATGTGGTTAGCCATAACCAAAATCTAAAAAAATGTGCCAAAATAGGCTTAATTTCAATTGCTGAATGGCATACGCCTCGGTGTAAATAGAGTGTAATTGCTACTATAGTGATATGGGTGACAATAAGGGTATATATGACATATCCCACCCATGTAAATTGTATTAGTCCGTTTGTAAATAAGTCCATCATTTTTGTTATAATTCAAGCTTAAATAATATGATAAATTCTAATACATGTCTAACTAATTATGCCAGAACTACCTGAAGTAGAGACTATCTGTAATGCTATAGAGCAGAGTATAGACTCTCCCAAAATTGATGAATTCAAGATAATTAACAGTAAGTTGAGGTGGAAGATTAGTGGGAATATTCCATCTAGAGTAAATGGACAAGTTATAAAAAAAATTTATAGGCGAGCTAAGTACATTGTTTTTGAATTTGATCATGGCTCTCTTATCACACACCTTGGAATGACAGGTCAATTCCGTAAAATACAGAATGGCTATTCATCACACAAACATGACCATTTTTTTATAAAGATGTCCGACGATAATATTTATGTATATAATGATGTCAGGAAATTTGGTTCTATTCATTGGTCATCTAATGTGGACAAACATTTTCTAATAAAGAATATCGGTATTGAACCACTAACTGAGGGATTTAATAGTCGATATCTAAAAAATAAAACAACTAAAAGTAAGATGAAAATCAAGAATTTTATAATGGATCAAAAGATTGTAGCTGGTATCGGAAATATTTACGCGTCAGAAGCGTTATTTCTCTCAAAAATAAGACCTAATAAAAAAGCCAACAAATTATCTAAATCAATGTGTGACCATTTAGTAAAATCTATTAAGATAGTTCTAAGAAAGGCAATTAAATATGGTGGGACTAGCATCAAAAACTACAAAACATTAGATGGTAATTCAGGATACTTTACACAAAAACTATCTGTTTACGGGTTAGATAAGTGTAAATGTGGAGAGAAAATAAAAAATGTTAAAATTAGTGGTCGATCGTCTTTTTACTGCCCGAAGTGTCAAAAGTAATTATTTTGAATATTTTTCTCTGAGCAATGCTGATACTGTAGGGTGTACATACTTACTAGTGTCGCCATTGTGTCTAGCAATATCTTTAACAATACTTGAAGACAAGAAACTATACTCCTCGGCAGGACTCATAAAAACACTCTCGATCGACGGTTCCATTGATCTATTGATGCTCGCCAGTTGAACCTCGTATTCAAAATCTGATATCGCCCTTAAACCTCTTAAGATGACTGTGGCAGAATGATCTCTTGAGAAATCTACAACTAATTTATCTAGAGTCATGACTTGAATAGTTTTTATATCTTTAGTGACTTCATTTACCAAATCGATTCGCTGTTGAAGCGAAAAAAGAGTTTGTTTTTGAGGATTCTCTGCAACAGCTACGATTATTTGATCAAAAATCTTTAGCCCTCTTTTCATTAAATCGAAATGGCCATTTGTTATAGGATCGAATGTTCCCGGATATACAGCAATTTTAGTCATTAGTCTCTCTTTTTAGCGATTGTATAACTTACATCACCAATACTCAAATCTTTAATTATATGATACCTAGTGCTCAAATGTTCACAGACTGACTCATCCTTATTTTTTTTATCCTGCTCTAGGTAGATATATTGATTGTTTTTAATAAAATTTCTCCGAAAAAGCACATCAAGGACATTACTCAAACAATCATCCTTGTATGGTGGGTCGATAAAAATTAGCTGGTAATCCTGCGGTTGCTCTTTTTGCAAAAACTTGAATACATCAGAGTGAAATAACATATAATTTTCTACATTTAATTTTTCACACTCTGACAGAAATTTGTCACACGCCTCTTTGTTACTCTCAACTAAATGACAATCTTGTGCACCCCTTGAAATAGACTCAAGAGTTAAAATCCCACTTCCAGAGAATAAGTCTAAAGTATTAAAATTGTCCTCTAGCCTACAGACGTTAAAAATAACTTCACGTATATATGACTTGGTTGGTCTAAGATCATTATTTGGAAAGTATTCTATTTTCCTAGATCGTAGATAGCCAGAAGTAATTTTTAAATAATTAGTTTTCATCATCTTCCTAATGTAATAGTTAATGTATTGTTGAACTTTATTTTATTTGTAATTGCTTTTTTTATACTTTCCAAATTCACATTTTGTATCCCTGTAATATAATTTTTATAATAATCATCTTGAAGATCATAATCATTTATACTAGATAGTGACTGAAGCATGTTGCTATTAGTATCCATCCTTGAAAGTACACTTCTTATGAGACTTTGCTTACTTGAAGAGACTTCATCTTGTGTAGCATTAAAGTTTTTAAACTTGTCAAGCTCAGTAGACACTACTCTAAGAGCATCGCTGACATTTTTTTTGTCTGTCTGAAAATTTATTTTAAGAATTCCAAAATCATTATAAATGGAAAGATAGCTGTATACAGAGTATGCAAAGCCTCTTTTTTCTCTTATCTCTTCCATTAAACGAGAGCCAAACCCACTCCCACCGAGAAGATGATTTGCCACAAGAATATTATAAAAGTCATCATCTTGTCTATTAATCGCGGGGATGTAAATATTTATGTGTGTTTGAGTACTATCGAAATATATATTCTGAGTTTTTTTTCTAAATTGAGAGTATTTAACAGGCACCTTGATGGTTTGTGGTCCCCGTTTAATAGCACTCATCATCTTTGATATCAAATGAGCGGATGTTTTTTCATCTATGTCACCTACGATACTTACCGAAATTTTACTCTCTGAAATCAGTTGTAATAATTTATTTTTGATTAAATATACATCAAGTTTTTCAACATTTGTAGAATATCCAATTGACGGATGACTCATACTTGTTCCATTGAAAAAAATTTCATCTGCTTTTTTTTGAACAAGTCTGCCTGGGTCTAGATCCCTTCTGTTGATAATATTAAGAATTTTTACCTTATTCTCACTTACTAACTCCTCCGATATTCCATTCAATGAGAGCATACTATTAATTTTTTTTGAGATCGTGGCAATGTTTTGAGGAGTTGATATAAACCTTAGCGACAGACTTGATTTCTCTTTACCCACAGATGAATTATATTGAGCTCCTATCTCTTCAAAATAACTTATTATTTTTTTATTGTTAAGTAGTTGTTGATGCAGGAGGTTGATTCCAAAGCTCAAAATTCCCTTATTTTGTCCGTCATTCACGCTCCCGCTGTCGAATGTAATTCTTAAATCAATTATCGGTAAGCTTCTATTCTCAATTAAGAGATAATCTTGATTTGATTTAATTTTAATAATTTTAGGGAATGCATCTACAAGACTAGTAGATGTGATAAAAAATAGAGTAGTTATAAGTAAGAATTTCACTTCGGCTCCACTAAAGTTACATGAGCTCTATTATCTATAATATATTTTTTTGCTGCATTTTTTATTTCCTGCTCAGTGATCAAATTGATATTTACGATATACTCATCCAACAGACTCCATGAAAGGTTTTTAGATTCTAATTGGCCCACACTCATTGTTTGAGTAAATATAGAATCAAATTTATATATATTATTTGCTATTATTCTAGATTTTGTATTTGCTAACTCATTATCCAACAAGCCTTCATTATACAAATTTACAAATTCATCCATGATTAATTGTTTAAGTTTCTCCAAAGAAACATCTTGCCTCGGAATGCCGCCTATAGAAATCATACTCGTTTCTCTTGAATAAAAATCATGAGATATAAATGTATTTATTGCTAATTTTTTGTCAGTGATATTTGATGTGAATCTCGACGAAAAACCACCATCCATAATTTCTAAGAGTAACTCTAACGCATATGCATCTTTCGACGGTAAATCAATAAATTTTGGTTTTATGAATGAGAGTATCAAAATTGGATTAGGTAGTTTTTGTTTCATATTTATCTCATCAAACGAAGGTTTAAATGTTTCATTTGGGAGTGAATCAATCTCTACCTCAGTGTCTTTAATGCTGCCGAAATACAGATCAATATCACTCTTAACTTTTTGCCTATCAAAACTCCCAGAGATTATAAGAGTTGCATTTGATGGTCTATAATATTTCCTATACCAGTATTTCAAATCGTTAAGGGTAATGTTATTCAAGTCATCCATCGTTCCTATAATTGGGATACCATAGTTAATCATGCCTAACATATGGAGGCCTATTTTCTCAAATATCACAGATATTGGTTGGTCTTCTGTCCTCAGACGCCTCTCCTCTTTGACTACCTCTCGTTCACTTATCAAATCATTATTTGTTAGTAGCAGGTTTGTCATTCTATCTGCTTCATACTCTAAACAAATAGACAAAAAATCTTTCGTTACTTTTTGATAATATCCAGTAAAATCTCTACCAGTAAAAGCATTCTCTGTTCCGCCCGTTTTCTTAATTGCTGAAGAAAATTTTCCTGCTTCAAATTTATCTGTTCCTTTAAACATCATATGCTCAAGTAAGTGGGATATTCCTGTGATTCCCTCATTTTCATAACTTGAGCCAACCCTGTACCAGATACTAGACACGACATTGTTGCTTCTATTATCTTCAATTAAAATAACATTCAAACCATTTTTGAGAGAGAATTCCTCAATTCTATCTCCAAAGTTTATATTATTAATCTTAGATGTTTCTTCAGCAGCTAGGTTGAGGGAACATAAGATAAATATTACTGAAATAATATTAGTCAATCTATTCATCAGATGATTATATATGAAAGTACTAAACTCTGTTAAATGGTATTTTTTCTACCCAGTTTAAGGCAAATAAACACTATTTTTACTAGGGTATATTAACAAATAGTCTTGAAAGGCAAGAAAATGCTACTATAATAACTCTGTAGGAGATCAATATGACTTCAGAAGTTATGAAAAATTTGCCGGCCGAACTTTCATCTAACCTGGAAACGACAGGTGCATTAGAATTGTATCTTGCTGAGCTACGAAAAACGCCTTTGCTATCAAAGCAAGAAGAGCTAGAGTTATTTAATAAATTGAATAACTCAGATGATATTGATGCTGCAAGAAAACTTGTAATGGCGCATTTAAGATTTGTAGTGCATGTAGCGAAAACATATAAAGGATATGGTTTACCTCTTCTAGATATTATTCAAGAAGGAAATGTAGGATTGATGAAAGCTGTCAAAAAGTTTGATACGTCGAAAAATGTTAGATTACTGTCTTTTGCAATATATTGGATAAGAGCAGAAATCCACGAATTTATTCTTAAAAATTGGAGAATAGTTAAAGTTGCAACTACAAAAGCACAAAGAAAGCTATTTTTTAAATTACGTAGCAAAAAAGCTAGTACAGCATGGTTAACAGAAGCGGAAAAAAATAATATAGCTAATGAGTTAAACGTTAAATCGGATACAGTAACAACAATGGAGTCGCGACTATCAGGAACAGATGTCTCATTTGATCCAATAACAGATGAGGATTTATCTCCGTCTGAGTATCTTGCAGATAATACCGATCCCCTTCTTAAACTTGAATATGAACATGATGGTAAAACTGAATCAGATAAGCTTAATGAGGCAATTAGTAAACTGGATAACCGCAGTATGGATATCATCAAATGTCGTTACTTATCTGAAAATAAGATGACACTCGATCAACTGGCTACTAAGTACGATGTTTCAATTGAAAGAATAAGACAGATCGAATATAAGACGCTAAAAATACTAAAAAATAATTTGCTCTTAGCATAACCTAGATATTTATCTAAAGACTCAAGAACCAGTAATGGTCTAATAAAAGAGCTCCAAACAAAATAGCAAGATAAGAAATAGAGTATTTGAATAACTCTATTGCTCTATTATCTGTTTTTAGGGCCATAAGTAAGTAAGAGTCGATAACAAACTTCAGTCCGAAAGTGAATGATCCAATTAGATATATTAAGCCAGAGAAACCTAACAAATAAGGGAACAGCGTTATGCAAAAAAGTAGAATAGAATAAAGAAAAATATGAAGACGAGCAAAATCTTTACCATGCGTTATTGGCAACATAGGTACATCGGCTTTTAGGTAATCATCATATTTATACACTGCTAACGCCCAAAAATGTGGAGGTGTCCAAAGAAAGATTATCAAAAATAAAACTAATGGAAAAGCATCTATCTGATTAGTAACTGATGTCCAACCTAGGAGAGGCGGCATTGCCCCAGCGATTCCTCCAATTACGATATTCTGTGAATTCAGATTTTTCAAATATACAGAGTAAATTAATGAGTAAATTATAATAGAGATAAATGTTAAAACTGCTGTTAGCAAATTCACGAAAATATACAAAATAAACAATGATGACGTAGATAAAAAGAGTGCAAACACGACTGCATGAGAAGACTTGATGTTACCTTGGACTAAAGGCCTAGACTTAGTTCTATCCATGATAGAGTCTATTTTTTGATCAATCACTTGATTTATAATAGCTGCTGCAGAAGCCGCAAGGCCAATGCCTAAGCTCGCAAAAAAGATAATTTCAAGGTTTAGTGTACCATCATGAGCTAATAGCATTCCTACTATGGCTGTAAACATGATCAAAAGATTTACTCTAGGCTTGGTAAGCATAATAAATTCTCTCATCAGATTAAGAATTTTATACGCACTGGATATATTTGTTTCCTGCATAACTAGTTTTTAACGCCCTGAACTTTGTATGTTGTATTGAATAATAATATTAGCATACTCATGAGAAGTATACAGGCATTTACTGTATGAAGAACAGCTATATTTAGCGGTAAACTATAGACAACGTTTGAAATACCTAAATAAATTTGTAATGAGAAAAACGCAAAAATTAAATATCCTATATTCTTAATTTTTTGAGATTTTTGCATAAAAAATATATAGTAAAACAAACCGAGGAAGAGGATAGATAATAATAAAGCTCCAACTCTGTGAGTAAAGTGCACTGCTAATTTAGCATAATATTCCATGTGGGTAACTTCGTAGTTAACATTCGGTAAACCGAATATAGTGAATCCTCTATCAAAATTCATATTATCGGGCCACCACTGTTCCGTGCATTTTGGGAAGTCTGGGCAGGCAAGCGATGCATAGTTAGTACTTGTCCAGCCACCAAGAATAATCTGTATCACAAGTGCGATTATACAAAGTTTAACGAAAGCATTAAATTTAGAAGAAGAAGTGTCTGAGATAGACCCTATTCTTAGACCATTCCAGAGAAGTAAACATGCGGTCGTCATACCAAGTATCAAGTGAGTTGTTACTATAGTTGGTTTCACCAATTCAGTGACTGTAAGCATGCCCATTAATGATTGCACAATGATAAGAATGCTTAGAGATATAGGTAGAAAAATACTCACATGCTTAGCATACCTATATGTTAGAAAAGAGATAAAAAATACATATAAACCTAAAATACCTGCGAGATACCTGTGGAACATCTCCCTCCATGCTTTACCTACATCAATTGTTGCATCTGGATAAAACTCTTTTGCGCGTGCTATTTTCTCATCTGTATCGGGCGTGCCCAAGATGCCATAACAACCGGGCCAGTCTGGGCACCCTAAACCAGCATCAGTTAATCTAACCCATGCTCCTGCAGAGATAACCAAAAGCGTAAAAAATGCTCCTATATAGCTTAGATTTTTTATTAGTTTAGTTTTCATTATCATCCAATCTTTGATAATTTCAAAAGTTTCTTAATGTCCTTAAGTAATTTCTTACCCTCGAAACCCTCATCGTAGCCTAGTATAACATTACCGAGAGGATCTGTTAGTAAAAGAACATGTCTCTCGGTAATTTTATTTATTTCATTTATAAAAGTAGAGGAATTATTTTTTACAACAATCGCTTTAGGGTATTTATCAACTACATCATCAACTTCACTATTAAGCATTGTTTGGTTTAATACTATCACTCTCTCAAGTCTATTCATGTCCTTTCCTAGTGCTATATTAACTTGTCTGATAAGATATATTTCATCGGAACATCTTTGCAAACAGCTTTTTGGCATTCTGTAAATTAAACTCCATTTTGTAAGATGTTTATTCACGTTAAAGTTTTTCCCACTGTAATCGTCAAAACTTGTTTGGGAGAGTTTCACGATTGGATTTATAAAGGATCCATAGTTAGAAGTTTGAAGTTCTCCACCTGCGTGATAATCTTTGGATAAATAATAAGAAATTACAAAAGGTACAGTAAAAATGAATACGATAAGTAAAAACTTGATTCTTCCGCTATTCATTTTTTGTCCTCTTAAGTAACACAATAATAAGTATAAATCCGATTATAGAGAATATAAACCACTGGCCTGCATACATATAATGCTTTAATTTGTCATTCTTTTGATGAGTTTCCCTGAGCTGAAGAGAATTAATTTGTGTGGTACTCATAATTAATGAGTAAGAAAAAACTTCCTTGTCTAGTGCCTCGGATATCTCTTTGATATTTACAGACTGTATAAGCCTTGGCCAACTAGTGTTTTTGGATTCATCTTTAAGCATAAAACCTTCCTTATACTCATACGTGTATCCTTCTACATCAGTATTTATAGTTGCGATATCTATATCGGGCATCGTCAATCTATTATTTCCATCTACCCATCCTCTATTAACTAGAAGGATTTTGTCATTTACTAACATCGGCGTAATGACGTCATAGCCGGCTTTTCTTTTATAAACCTTATTATCAAGGAGAAATTGGTTCTCAGGTAACAACTCCCCACTAACTTTTATCTTCGTAAAGTTATTATAGTATTCAGATAGTTCATCAATTACCTGTGGTTGCAAAGAAATATTCTTTTGATAAGAGTTGTATAAGAGATCTTTTTCATTACCTCTCTCTATTTGCCATTTAGCAAGATATAGACAAAGAATCACCAGAAATGCTAGTGAGATTATACCTATAGACCTCATCATTATTTTTCTATTAGTCATACATATGTTAAGTTATCCATTGAGATGAAATATATAATATTAATTTTACTAGCGCTAATTGTTTATAATCTTTTAATGGGTTTTTTCTACATC
>MDTA01093821.1_pt1 | contig 14241 bp, 12 predicted proteins | sample 811151 | NCBI WGS metagenome assembly MDTA01 (sample SAMN05326648, study PRJNA326480) | marine metagenome | isolation source: seawater | place: Indian Ocean: South | collected 2010 | reverse complement strand
TTTTATTTTTAGCTTATAATTTTCTGGGTATAACTTAACAATATGTTTGTAATATTTAGCAGCATTCTTTGCGTCTCCTACTTGAGCCGCATAAGACCCTGCTAAATAATTACCATACTTAGGATCAAATAAAATTTTAGAGTTGTTTTTTTGTGAATCTTGCTCTGCAAAAACAGGAAGGGTATTCAATATGAAAAATAATAAAATTGAAAAAACCTTAAATGAAAAATGACTATATTTTTGGGTACATTTTGTCATAAAAAATCTCTATTATATCCATAACATTTTATATTATAATTACATATTAGGGTAGTTAGGACCACCACCACCTTCTGGAACTGTCCATGTAATATTCTGTTCAGGGTCTTTGACATCGCATGTTTTGCAGTGAATACAGTTCTGGCCATTTATTACAAACCTAGGTTTCTTCCCTTCATCAAATACAACTTCATATACACCTGCAGGACAGTATAATTGAGAAGGCTCGTTATATTTTGGTAAGTTTTTATCAATTGGCACCGATGGATCTTTTAATATTAAATGCACTGGCTGATCTTCTTCATGATTCGTGTTTGAGATGAAAACTGATGATAACTTGTCAAAAGTTATTTTGCCATCAGGTTTTGGGTAAACTATCGGGTTGAAATTTGATGAAGGCATCAAAGTTTCATGATCGGCTTTTTTATGCTTTAAAGTTCCTAAATTTATTCCAAATGTGCTCACCCACATATCAATGACGCCAAGAAACCCTCCCAACAAAGTACCAAACTTTGCTAGCAAAGGTTTTGCATTTCTTACAAGAAATAAATCTTTATAAATCCAAGAATTTTTCCAATTTTCTTCATATTCATTTAATAGTTTATCAGGCCCACCAAAACAGTTAAAAATTGTTTCAGCAGCTACTATCCCACTTTTCATTGCATTATGAGTGCCTTTAATTCTAGGAACATTAACCTGGCCAGCGGAACAACCAACAATTATTCCTCCTGGGAAAACCATCTTAGGAATTGATTGAAGACCACCTTCAGTAATTACTCTAGCACCATACGAAATTCTTTTCCCCCCCTTTAAGATCGCAGAAATTTTTGGATGAGTTTTAAACTTTTGAAATTCTTCAAATGGTGAAATGTATGGATTTCTATAATTTAAATGAACAACAAAACCTATAGATATTTGATTGTCTTCAAGCTGATACATAAAACCACCACCTCCAGTTTTATCATCTAAAGGCCAACCAACAAAATGATCCACTTTGCCAGGTGTATGAATTTTTTCATCAACCTCCCACAATTCTTTTAAACCTAAACCAAATTTTGGTTTATCACTAAACTTATCAAGCTCAAATTTGTGAATTAACTTCTTGGCTAAAGAACCCCTTGCGCCTTCTGCTATAATTATCTTTGAGGCCAGAAGCTCAACCCCAGGCTCAAAACTATCTTTTTTTTCATTAGTTTTTGAAATTCCCATATCTCCAGTAATTACTCCGATAGCTGTTCCAGTTTCATCATATTTGATATCAGAAACAGAGAAACCTGGGAATATTTCGACCCCTAGACCTTCTGCTTTTTCTGACAACCATCTACATAGATTACCAAGACTGATTATATAATTTCCATCATTATGCATGAGCGGTGGTAAAAAAATATTTGGTACTGAGAAAGACTTATTTTTTGTTAAGAAAACAAATCTGTCTTTAGTTACCTTAGTCTTTAATGGCGTTTCATCTATATTCAAATCAGGAAATAGTTCAAAGAGCGCTCTAGGGTCTATAACAGCACCTGATAATATATGAGCTCCTATCTCTGCTCCTTTTTCTACAACGCATACAGAAATCTCTTTATCTTTTTCTTTGCATAGTAGCTTTAATTTAATTGCAGCAGAAAGACCTGATGGGCCACCACCTACAATAACCACATCATAATGCATGGACTCTCTTTGAACATTTCCATTATCATCACTTGTCATAAAAATTACCCTTACACTTTATAGATAATATTAATCATAAACGCCTTACATATTTATATAAATATACAAACTAGAAAATCAATCAAAGTCTATGCTATGATGAAAATCTTATGGAAAAAGATCAAAATATATCTTTTTTGGAGTGGCACCTCGAATCAGGAGTATATGCATTATTGGAGGAAAAACCCCAGAATTTCTTGGCAAGTGACCAAGAAAAAACCAGCAAGCTCGATAAAACAGCAGATAATCAAGCCTTAAATAAACCTAGCATTATTTATCCCAAGATAGATGATTGTAACTCTTTAAGAGACTTGAAAGAGGCAATCTTTGAATTTGATGGTGGTAATATAAAAAAATCTGCAAAAAATATTGTTTTTGGAGCAGGAAAAATAAGAAGTAAATTAATGCTTATCGGCGAAGCCCCAGGCGAAGAAGAAGATAACTCGGGCGAACCTTTTGTAGGGGCAGCTGGAAAACTATTAGATAAGATGTTGAATTCAATAGATATTATTAGATCTGAAACATATATTACCAACATAATCCCATGGAGACCGCCTGGAAACAGAAAACCTAGCTTAGACGAGATTGAGGCCTTTAAACCTTTTATTCATAAGCATATTGATCTAGTCAACCCTATGATTATCATACTTATCGGAGGTACTGCGGCATCTACTATTTTAGAGAATGATTTGGGAATAACTAAATTAAGAGGGAAATGGCACGAGTATAAAGGCATAGACGTAATGCCAATTTACCATCCTGCATATTTACTTAGACAACCAAGCCAAAAAAAACAAGCCTGGGAAGACCTTTTAAAAATAAAGAATAAAATAACATCCTTATAAAAAGTACAACTTAAATGAAAAATTATAAATTATTTCTGTTTATATATAATTTAGTAAAGAAAAATAACCTAATTATTTTTTTAATTTTATTTACTTTTATATGCGTAAATAATTCTATTGCTAAATCTATAAGGATCCCTTTACATAAACCTCCTATACCTGAATATACATATAATATTTTAAATAAGAAGTTTGGTATTCTATCTTTGAAGGATATCAAAAATTATAAGAAAATTTTTCATTACCAAAAAGAAGGTAAGTGGGATATAGCAAAAAAATACATAGATAAAATTGATAATGATATTTTGATGGGTCATGTACTATATCAAAAATATATGCACCCAACCGCATATAGATCAAACTATAAAGAGCTATCAAACTGGCTAACTAATTATAGAGATTTACCTGGAGCCCCTAGAATTTATAAACTAGCAACCAAACGGAGACCTAAAGGTTATAAAAAGCCAGCACTGCCAATAAAGGCAGTTTTCAAAAATCAAGTTATATCCGATTTATCTAAAAACAAAAAGAATACCTTTAAAAAAATTAAAAAGAAAAAAAAGGCAAATAAAAAATCAAGACAGCTTTATTACAGTATAAAATCCAATATTAGAAATGATATTTTAACAAAATCAGAGAACAGATTATACAAAATATCTGCAAAAGATTTATCGTTAAAACAAAAGGACGAACTTTTTTATGCCATCGCTGAAAAATGGTATTTTAGAGGCGATAACGATATTAAGGCTTTTGAATTATCCTCCTTAGTTGCAAACAGATCTAGGGAGCATATCACTTATGCTGATTGGATTGCTGGTTTATCAGCATGGAGATTAAAAAGATTTAAACAGGCTCAATATCATTTTGAAAAATTATCTAAATCTACGAATATTTCAGTTTGGAATAATTCAGCTGCAGCTTTTTGGGCCGCTAGAGCAAGCTTAAAAAATAAAGACCCTGAAAAATTTATTTTCTGGCTTCAGCAAGGGTCTAAAAACCAACGAACATTTTATGGAATAATTTGCGGGGCTCTTTTGGGCAAAAAAATAACAATCTCAAACAAAAAACCTGATTTTTTAGATAAAGATTTTGCCATAATTAAAAATCATAAGGCTATACAAAGAGTAATAGCTCTTAAAGAAACAGGAAAGATATTTCTCGCTGATAAGGAAGCGTTTAATATAACCCCTTCTGCAAATCATAAACAATCTAATGCTTTATTAAAATTAACAAGTAAACTTAATCTGCCAAATACAACAATTAAATTAGCTACGAAAAATTTAACTTACGAGAATGTTTATTTTGACTCATCTGCATACCCAATACCTGATTGGAGAAATCACAGTGAATTTATAGTTGATCAAGCTTTAGTTTATGCATTTGTTCGTCAGGAATCTCGCTTTAATTCGAATGCTAAGAGCTCGGCTGGAGCTAGGGGGTTAATGCAATTAATGCCAAGAACTGCTAGTTTTGTAGCCAAAGACAGAAGTCTTCGGATTAATAAAAAATATAAGCTTTATGAACCAAAGTTAAATCTTGAGCTAGGGCAGAAATATTTAAAGATTCTTATGAATAATCAGAAGTTAAATAATAATTTATTTCTTATAACAGCGGCATATAATGCAGGTCCAAGTAATCTGAATAAATGGTTATCAAAAACACCATTTAACAATGACCCTTTGCTATTTATCGAAAGTATACCTGCTAGAGAGACAAGAATTTTTATTGAAAGAGTTTTAGCAAACTTGTGGATTTATAGAATGAGGTTTAACCAAGAAAACCCATCTTTGTTTGACACAGCAGAAGGAAAATGGCCTATGTACATTAGCCAAGACAAAAAATTAGATAAAATTACAAATTTAAAGAGCTTTACAAATAAGGGTACAGAGAATTGACAATAGATACAAATATTGAGTTTATTTCATGCAATATATGCATATTAACTATTTCGGATTCCAGAAAAGAGAAAAATGACGAATCTGGGGATTTACTTGAAAAAAAATTAACTGAATCCGGACATAGATTGTATAAGCGTGCAATTGTAGTTGATGAAATCAATGATATTGTAAACAAACTAAAAGAATGGATAAATGACCCAGAAGTAAATATAATTATCACAACAGGCGGAACTGGGATTACAAAAAGAGATGTAACTCCAGAAGCTATAAATAAAATATCCGATAAAATTATCGAAGGATTTGGGGAGCTATTTAGACAAATAAGTTATAACAAAATTGGGACTTCAACTCTCCAATCAAGAGCCTTAGCTTGTATTTCTAGAAATACTTATATTTTTTCAATCCCTGGATCTCCAAACGCTTGCAAAGATGCCTGGGATGAAATTTTAAAATTTCAACTTGATAATCGGCACAAACCTTGTAATTTTATAGAATTAATTCCCAGATTAATTTAATTATATTGAGAGATTTTTAATTTATATTTCTTGAAATCATCTACAGTATCAATATCATTTTTAGAATCTAACAAAAAAATTTTTTTATTTCGAATATTTTTTTTAACATCAAACAGTGTGTGCTGTGAAGACCACCTAACAGAATCAAAAATTTTTTTAATTTTTTTTTGCCTATAACTAAAAGCACCTTTTACTCCAATAAGCCAAAAACCACCATCAAACGACGGGCCGAAAACAAGGTCATAAAATTTAAGTTTTTTAAAAGCAATTGATATAGTTGATTTTCTTATATTAGGAATATCACCACCTATCAAAACGACACTTTCGCCTAAAACTTTATTTAAGCAATATTCCATTTTTTGTCCTAAATCTCCATCACATTGATAAAAAACTCTACAACTATCAGCGAATTCCTTCCTAATATTACTTCTATTATTAGACAGAGCAAGCCAACAATTCCACCTTTTATCTCTCCCTAATATTCTTAAATTTTTTAGGAGATTGTTCTGATAAAATCTTAATGCCTCTACATCGCCAATTTTACTTGCAAGCCTTTTCTTTACACTTGCATAACGCGGAGCTTTGGAAAAAATTATTAAATTATTATTATAGGTCATAGATATACTTAATTACTTTAACTGGAAAACCAATTTTAAACATAAATAAACATACAATATTTTTAATAGCTGTAAGAATATAACCCTTTTTCTTATACTTGTAGGAGGAGGTTATAGCCACTGAGTCAATATTATATAAATTTTTTTTACTAACACGGGAGATAAAGTCAACATCCTCCATTAGTTGGATTGGGGTAAAACCACCAACAGTCTTATAAAATTCACTATGGATTAGAAGTCCTTGATCGCCATATGGTAAAGAAAAATACTTGCATCTTAATTTTACACCAAACTCTATTAATCTAGAAAAAAAATTATTATCATCAAATTTAAATGTAAAATAGCCAATCCTATTTTTAGACCCTGGGGAATTTATAAACTCTAAAGTTTTCATATGCCAATCACTATCTAAGACAGTATCGGAATGAATAAATAGAATCCATCCATCAGAAATTGATTTTGCTCCTGTAGATAATTGATGACCCCTATTAGGTGAAGTAATAGTAAAACTAACATTAAAATTCTTGGCAATAGTTATAGTTTTATCAGATGACCCACCATCAATCACAAAAATCTTCCCTTTATTAATCAGTGAATCTATAGTACTTGCTAGAGTTGTTTCTGAATTTAAAGTGGGAATAACTATATTTAACTTATTCATGAGACTAAATAAAAAATACTATTTTGGTTAAATTTATTTTTATAAATAACACAACTGTAATAAAAACATCGATTTATTTAATATGGAGAATAAACCTGATTTAGCTATTGAGTCCACAATTAATGGACAAGTAGTAGGCATAGACGAAGCAGGAAGAGGGCCATTGGCAGGACCAGTTTTCGCTGCGGCAGTTATTCTAAATAAAAAAAATATACCTATAGGCATAGATGACTCTAAAACTTTAAGCCCTGAGAAAAGAGAGATTATCTATAACAAAATTATTAAAACAAGTGTTTATGGGCTCTCAATGTCAACAGTAAGAGAGATCGATAGGCTAAACATCCTTCAAGCTACACTTCTAGCCATGCGAAGATCATATTTAAACCTTTCTTGGAAACTATCGACACTCCCTAGTCATGCATTAATTGATGGAAATCAATCACCAAAGCTACCGTGTAAAACTTTAACAATTATTAAGGGCGATAAAAAATCGCTATCAATTGCTGCAGCATCAATTATTGCAAAAGTCAATCGGGATCGCTATCTCAAGGTTTTACATGCTCAATATCCAAATTATGATTGGATCAATAATCAAGGATATTCATCAAAAAAACATCGACTAGGGCTTACTATTTTAGGGCCCTCGCCTCACCATAGACTTACATTTAGACCTCTTAAATCAAAATAACTTTATATGCACACATTCTATAAGTCTGCATCAATATCTAGTGTCTTGACGAAATGATAAACCTGCACAAGGATAGAGATAAGGATTTGGATATATTTATGGCACTCACAAATATTAATAATTTTTTAAATAGAATAATACCTGGCGATTGTATTAGCATTATGGAAAGTATTCCCGATGCATCTGTTGACTTAATTTTTGCTGACCCACCTTACTATTTACAAATAAATGAGGAGCTTAGGAGACCGAACAATAGTTTAGTAAGTGGAGTATGTGAAGAATGGGATAAATTTGAATCATTTGAACATTATGATAAATTTACAATTAAATGGTTAACTCAAGCAAAAAGAATTTTAAAAGATAATGGGACTATCTGGGTTATTGGCTCATATCACAATATCTTTAGAATAGGCTCTATTTTACAAAATTTAGGATTTTGGCTTCTTAATGATATTATTTGGATAAAATCAAACCCAATGCCAAATTTTAGAGGACGAAGGTTTACAAATGCTCATGAAACACTAATCTGGTCTTCAAAAACAAAAAAAAACAAAAATTATAACTTCAACTATAATGCGATGAAATCTCTTAATGAAGACCTACAGATGCGATCTGATTGGATTCTACCAGTTTGCAGAGGGCAAGAAAGAATAAAAGTAAATGGTAAAAAAGCCCATTCTACTCAAAAACCAGAAGCTTTACTATCCAGAGTTATTTTATCTTCTACTAAAATAATGGATGTAGTTTTAGACCCATTTTCTGGTTCAGGAACAACAGCTTCTGTTGCAAAAAAACTAAATAGACAGTTTATTGGCATTGAGAAAGACATTAATTATGTATTAATTAGCAGACAAAGGCTAGAGAGCATCTCCTCTTACGACAAAGAAACTTTGGAACTAACTAAATCAAAAAAATCAAACAAGAGAATTCCTTTCGGTCAAATTCTCGAGAGAGGTTTTTTAAATCCTGGAACAATAATTTTTGATGTTAAAAAAAAATATTATGCAAAAATTAGAGCGGATGGAAGTTTAACTACATTATCTCTTAAAACCCCAATATCTGGCTCAATACATAAAGTTGGCGCATCAGTGCTTGGAAGCCCATCTTGTAATGGTTGGAAATTTTGGCACTATTATAACAAACAAAAGATTGTGCCTATAGACTATTTTAGAGAAAAGTTAAGAAGTGAGATAAATTAATTATTTATTTTAAAAAATTTTTCTCAACCAAGCCTATAATTTTTTTAAACACTGATGGCAACGCATAATTATCAATTTTTTCTAGAGGAAACCAACCTACTTTCTTTCTGGTTATAATTTTCGCAAATAAAATATTTAAATTTAACTCAAAATCACTTATAGGACCTCGGTAAAAGAGTTTTTTATCAAGCCACTCACCTTCAACCGGGTAATGATCAACCAAAGAATCTTTAGTCCAAACCTTTCGTGATAATGGTGTCATTGGAAGCTCCATCATTCCATTAAAAATATTTTGATCTATTCTCTTTCTTAATAAAATCTCATCTCTCTGATTTATTACAAAAAAGACTACGCCGTACTTTTTTTTTCTTACTTTTGATGATAATTTACCAGGAACTTCATGTATAATGTTTTCTTTAAATGAAATGCAATATTTAGAAATTGGACATGACATGCATTGTGGATTACTCGGTTTACAAATCCCAGCACCCAAATCCATAAAAGCTTCGGTAAGGTCGCCAGGCCTGTTCTCCTCAACAAATGAGCAAGCAAAATCCCTAATCTTTGATTTAAATTTTTTTTCTTTTAAATATATTCCTTTTACCCTGGCAAGAACTCTCTGAATATTTACGTCAACAGGCAAAATAGGCTCTAAAAAAGCAATTGAGGCAACTGCTCCAGAGGTATATTCACCAATGCCAGGTAATTTTTTGAGAGAAATACTATTTTTTGGAAGTTTGCCGTCAAAATCTTTTATAATAATTTTAGCCGTTTTATGAATATTATGTGCTCTTGAATAATACCCCAAACCCTGCCATTCATGTAGAACCTCATCTATCGTGGCTAAAGATAAATTTTTTATATTTGGCCACCTTCTTATAAAGGATTTAAACCTTGGAATAACAGCATTTACAGTTGTTTGCTGAAGCATTATTTCACTAATCCATACATGGTATGGGTTTTTCTTTGATTTCAAAACTTTACGCCATGGTAAAAATCTGCCATTTTTGTCAAACCATTTTAACAAAATTTTTGTTATTCTTTTTGAATCAAATTCACTTGAATTATTTTCCACATTTCCCTACCAGATTTTTTTTGACCTTTTGCCTATTATGCTTAACAAATACCCATGTCAAGTTTAAAGTAATTAGCGTAATTTCTTTAAAAGAGTAATTAATTAATGAAGAAAATAAAAAAAATAGGACATTTGATAGAATTAACCTCTAATAGGCTATTCGAAAAACGGGGAAAGGCATTTAAAGATATCGCAATTAGATGGAGATTAATTGCTGGGGAAACCATATCGGTCAAAACTATTCCTCATAAAATTACCTACAATAAATATAATTACAACTCTTCAGGAAATTTAATTTTAAAAACAGAGCCCAGCTTTGCACTTGAATTACAGCATATTCAAGATAAATTAATTGAGAAAATTAATGTTTTTTTGGGCTATAATGCAGTTGAAAATATAACTTTACTGCAATCTCCAATTCCTAAGAAATTTCAAACCAAAACTCCTGAAAAGTTATACAAAACATACAAGCACACCCCAAAGCTATATAAAAAAACTCAAAACTTAAAATCCAGGGAACTCTCATCAGCACTTATAAAACTAGGAGAGACGGCGTTATCAAGAAAAATTGATAATTGATACTTTAAAAATACATAATAAACTCTAAAAATTTATAATATCAGTATATCATCAAGGATTCTGGGACTTGTATCATTGAAAAACCATTCGTATAATCAACATATAGTATAGGAGGACTTAAATGACACAAAAATTGCTAATTGGCATAGTATTTCTAATAACATTACTCTTTTCCATGCAATCTAATTCAGATATTGGGAACAAAGGTATTGTCTTAGGTTATAAAGACGCTCCAATAGAAGTGATAGAATATATGTCACTAACATGTTCTCACTGTGCAAAATTTCATAACGAAACATTTCCTTTTATTAATGAAAACTACATCAAGACCTCAAAGGTAAAGTTTGAAATTAGAGATTTTCCTCTTGATGGAATTGCTTATAGAGCCTCCATAATTAGCCACTGTATTTCTAAAAATAATCCTGAAAAATATTTTGGTTTTATTAAATTTCTATTTGAACAACAAAAAACATGGATATCTTCAAAACAACCAATTGAAAGTCTGCAAAAAATCTCATCTATTGCTGGTTTAGATAAGGAAAGTTTTTATTCCTGCCTAGAAAACAAACAAATAGCTGATAAAGTTCTTTTGTCTAGGAAAAAGGGAGAAGATGAATTTAAAATAAATAGTACTCCAACATTAATTATTAATGGCAAAAAATACTCAGGAGGCCTAGACGAGCAAGCCTTCAAAAAAGTAGTTGATAAATTGATTAATAACAAAAATTGATTAGAGTTATCGAAATATGGATTTTTCAAGAATTAGAATAACAGGCTTTAAATCATTTGTAGACCCTACAGAAATAAAAATTTCTAAGGGGACAACAGGTATTGTTGGTCCTAATGGCTGTGGAAAATCGAATATAGTTGAATCATTAAAGTGGGTTATGGGAGAAACCTCGGCAAAAAGAATAAGAGGCTCTGAAATGGATGATGTTATTTTCAGTGGAACAGATAAAAGACCCTCAAGAAACCTGGCAGAAGTTCAATTATTTCTAAACAATAATGAAAAAGGTGAAACCTCTAATTATAATGATGCTGATGAAGTGGTGGTTTCTAGAAGAATTGAGAGAGAGCTAGGATCTAGGTATCTCATAAATGGAAAAGATGTAAGGGCTAGAGACCTTCAGCTCTTGTTTGCAGACGAAAACATAGGATCACAATCAACCGCTCTAGTTGGACAAGGAAAAATTGGTGCAATTATAAATTCCAAGCCTCAAGAAAGAAGGTCAATTCTTGAGGAGGCAGCTGGTATAAAGGGCTTGCATTCGAGACGCCATGAGGCAGAACTTAGATTAAAAGCTGCTGAAACTAATTTAGCAAGAGTAGAAGATGTTTTAGAAACTCTTGAAGCCCAAGTAAAAAGTTTAAAAAGACAATCCAGACAAGCAAATAGATATAGGAATATTTCTGGACATATCAGAAGGGCAGAGGCATTAATTCTCCATCTTAAATGGATAGAGGCTGCTGAAAAATTGAAAGATTCTGAATTAGCTTTTTCTTCCTCAAATAATAAAGTCACTTCACTGACTTCTGATGCAGCAAAAAAATCAACAAGCTACGAAGCACTTGCTAACTCAATATCCAATTTAAGGGATATAGCAGCAGAGACTTCAGCTAAAGTTCAAAGACTATATGTTGAAAGGGACAAATTACTAGATAAAGAAGAAAGAAATAAGATTGATTTAGAAAGAAACAAAAAAAGACTATTAGAAATTAATGAGGACATTTCACGAGAAGAGAAAAATATTTTTGAGTTTAAAAACTCAAAAGAAAATCTGAGTAAAGAAAAAGAAGACATAGAAAACCTAAGACTTAACCAAGCTGAGAAGAAACAAAACATACAAGAAAAAATTACTGAGCTAAATATTAAAAAAGAAGATGCAGAAAAAACTTTACAGTTAGCTTCACAAGAAATTACCTCTGTAATTAATGAGAAGTTATCTCAAAAAGTATTTGCTGCAAGAAAAAATGCATTAAATGCTAGTGAAATCAGAAGCAAGGCATTTACAAATAGACAAATTGCAAGGGATAACCTAGCTAATGCAGAGTCAAAAGTTACCGCACTAAATGCAGAAATAAATGCCCTTTCTGAATTTCTAAGCATAGGAGAAGATGATTTGTGGCCAAAATTGATTGACTCAATATCAGTTACACCAGGCTACGAAAAAGCCCTTGGAGCTGCAATAGGTGACGACTTAAATGCAGCAACAGATGAGGGGGCTAATGCATATTGGTTAAATTTACCCTTATACGATAATCACACCTCTTTACCAGATGAAGTTGAACCAATAAAAAATTATGTAAAAGGACCAGGTGTTCTTGATAGACGTTTATCTCAAATCGGTATTGTTGATGGAATGATTGGTAATAAAATCATTAGCAAATTGAAACAAGGGCAACGAATTGTCAATAAAGATGGGTTCGTTTGGAGGTGGGATGGATTTGTATCCTCTGATAAATCAAACATCTCATCAGCAGACAGACTGAATCAATTAAACAAACTCAGGCTGCTTAAAGATCACTTATCAAACGCAAAAGAAGAACTGGAAGAAAAAAACAGATTATTCTCTGAATCTGAAATAGAAACAAATACTGCACATTCCGAAGAAGAAAAAGCGCAAAATAATGTTGGGGTAATAATTGATGAGATAGAAAAAAATAGAGAGATTATTAACTTATATCAATCAGAGTTTTTAGAAGGAAAATCGGATTTAGATAATTTGGAGAGAATGATTAACGAAAAAGTAGATAAAAAAAATCTTAATAATGAAATGACAACTGAAAATGATAATAAAATAAAATCAACTTTTAAAATGAGCACAGCGCAAGAAATACTTAAAAAGACTAAAGAATCCATTCGATATATTGAAACTGAGCAAATTCAAATGGATCATGATTATAAATCTAAGGAAATTAGACTTGGGCAAATAGAAAGTGACTTCCAAATAATAAAAAAGAAAATTTCTGAAACTGAAACTTACCTTTCACAATTAAAAGAAAAAAGCTACGAGGTTATAAACGAAATAGAAGAACTAGAATCAAATCCTGAAACTATTTCTATTGCCCGCAATGAATTACTCACAAAGATAGAGCATGCTGAGGGTGAAAAACGTGATTCTAGTGATAATTTAAACCAAGTTGAAAAAGAACTCCTTCAAGCTGAAAAAGACTCAAAAGAAGCCCAATCAAAGCTTTCAGAATCTAGAGAAGAACGAGTTAAGGAACAATCTTCTGTTGAATTGGCAACACAGAACCTTCAGTCTATTGTGCAATCTATTCGTGAGAAACTTGAGTGTGAACAACAAGAAGCTCTGAGTAAATCTGAATATGATGTTAAAAAGGATATGCCATTAGCAGAGGAACTAGAAACAAAAATTATTCGTTTAAGAAATGAACGAGAACGAATGGGGCCAGTAAATTTACGTGCAGATATTGAAACTGAAGAGACTTTAGAACAATCAACAACTCTAACTTCTGAAAAAGAAGATTTATTAGGAGCCATTTCAAGATTGCGAAGAGGTATTAATGATCTAAATCGAGAAGGTATAGAAAGAATGATAAGTTCATTTGAATCTGTAAATTCTCATTTTAAAGATTATTTTATAACTTTGTTTAATGGAGGTAAAGCACATCTGAAATTAGTTGATTCGCAAGATCCTCTCGAAGCAGGCCTTGAAATAATGGTTAGCCCTCCAGGAAAAAGACTTCAATCAATGTCTTTGCTTTCAGGGGGAGAACAAGCGCTAGCAGCAATCGCCCTTCTTTTTGCTGTTTTTAAAACTAACCCAGCACCAATATGCGTACTTGATGAGGTTGACGCACCATTGGATGACTCTAACGTAAATAGATTTTGTGATTTAATTGAAAAAATAATCGATAGTTTGAAAACAAGATTTCTTATAATAACTCATAATACTATAACTATGTCTAGAATGGATAGACTCTACGGAGTAACTATGGAGGAAAAAGGAGTTTCTCAACTAGTATCAGTTGACCTTGAGAGAGCCTCAGACATAAAAGAAGCGGTATAAAAATAAAACCTATTATTATCAATAAGTTATATTGAATTTAGCAACTTGACTTAATAAATCAGTAATATTAGTCTTCGAATGCGAGTTTTTTTTTAATTTTTACATAGGACCTTTTGTTAATCTCCAAATTTGAATAGGTTATGTAGATTTGAAAAAACAAAATGA
>MDTA01038355.1_pt1 | contig 14242 bp, 20 predicted proteins | sample 811151 | NCBI WGS metagenome assembly MDTA01 (sample SAMN05326648, study PRJNA326480) | marine metagenome | isolation source: seawater | place: Indian Ocean: South | collected 2010 | reverse complement strand
ATGTTAGTATCCAAAGAGAATCTTGGTTTTGGTAAAAGGTCTTGGAGATATGCAGCCGTAATCAGAAATGGACGAGTAGTTCAAATGTTTGAAGAGGCTGGAATTAGAGACGAAATGGATTCCGATCCATATGAAGTTTCTACTCCAGAAAATGTATTGGAATGGTGTAAGAGTAATCCTCAAGAAGCTATCCCAGTACCAGAGGTGGAGTTATCAGATGATGCTCCAGAACCACCACAACCAGACCATTCAGTCTTACAAGAAGACGATGGGGAAGTAAATTAATTAATCTATGGAGTTGTTATGGATTTTTTGAAGAGAATTTGGAATGCAATTTGTGAGTTTTTCAATGACACACCAGTCGTAGAAGAAGCTCCAAGTGCAACACCAAAGATATCCAAAGCAAAACTAGGTAAACTTACTAAATCACAACTAGGTGAAAAAGGTAAGGAACTTGGTATTGATGTGGATCAAAGACAGTTAAAGTCTAAAATCGTAAACGAAGTTTACAAAGCTCAGTAACATGATTGAATATAAACTTGTAGAAAACACTGTTGGAGAACAAGGTATTCAAATATGCGAAGGGAAGTATACTGGGGTTGTCTATACTTATGGGGAAGTACAATTACTTCCAGTTAAAGAAGATGAACAACCTCAGATAAACTTTACTCGTGCAGTTCGGGCTTGTCCAGAAGAACTTCGAGATACTATTTCCGATGATGAGGAATTCAACCAGTTAATGGGTGATATCCTTGTCGAATTATTAGAAGAACAAGGTGAAAAAGCCGTGGAGTTATTGAAAGATGATAAAAAATCCGAACAAACTTAAAGAAGAAATTATTCGAGACGAAGGAGTCGTCTACGAAATTTATAACGACCATCTAGGACTTGCAACATTTGGCATAGGTCATTTAGTCAAAGATGGTGATCCAGAAAAGGGTCAACCAGTGGGAACACCAGTTTCCAAAGAAAGAGTGGATGAAGTATGGGAACATGACTTTACAGAACATGTAGAGGAATGTGGAAAACTTTATCCAGATTTAGAACATTATCCAGATGAAGTTCAAAGAGTTCTAGTCAACATGACATTTAATATGGGTATGACAAGACTCAGTAAGTTTAAGAACTTTAAATCTGCAATTGAAAGAAACGATTGGAAACAGGCAGCTGTTGAAGGTCGTGATTCAAGATGGTATAATCAAGTAACCAATCGTGCAGAACGATTGATGACAATGTTAGAAGAAGTATGATAAAATTATTTCAATTAGTAACTGGAGAAACTATTATAGGTGAAGTGAATTCTAAGGAATTTTCTTCATCTGCACAGTTCGATATTAATCAACCTTTATTTGTGTTTGCACAACCAGAAGAAGAAGACCCAAAGAAAATTAGAATTCAATTGATGCCTTATGCACAATTATCTGATAATCAATGTGTCCACATTAACTTTAAGAATGTAGTTTGGAGTTCAGACCCAGAGACAGGTTTGAAGAATCAATATCAAACAATAATGGGTAAGATAGTTACTCCACCAGAAACACAAAAGATAATCACATGAAAGAAAGCATCCTAAAAGCACTTCGTCTTAAGTACGAAGGTCAGATTGCCGAAGCAAAGGCAAACATCGACATCTATCTTTCCAATCCAGTAGGTATTGGAGAACATCCAGAAGTCTTAGAAGCAATAGATACACAAGTCAATAAGATTGCAGAGGCAGAAGATAGATTAATGGTGTTAGATGGTCATTTCACTGCACCTAAAATTCCTTGACAAATACCAGTATCGTAGTATACTGAATATATGCACTTTTATACAAATGTCCAAAGATATAGGAACTGGATTCTCGTCAGAGAATTCAAGGATGGGGTAAACAAACCCAGACGAATTCCATATAAACCTACATTATATCTTCCTACCAATCGTGATAGTTCATTCAGAAGTATCACTGGTCAAAACCTAGAACCCAAAAAGTTTACCAACATGAGTGGTGTTAGACCATTCATGGATAAGTATAAGGATGTTGAAGGTTTTGATATCTATGGTATGGATAGATATGAATATGCATGGGTAACAGAAACATTTCCACAAGATATTGAATGGAGTTTCAGACATATTAAAGTCATGAACATCGATATTGAGTGTGAGTGTGAACATGGATTTCCAGAACCTATCGTTGCACCAGAACCAATCAATGCAATAACATTCAAACTATTTGGTGAACCTACCAAGTATGTTTTTGGAACACAGCCTTGGAATCATGGTGATAAGAATATTCGTTACTTTGAATGTAAGAATGAAGTTCATCTTCTTAAGACTTTCTTAGATGAATATCGTAAAATCATGCCAGATATCATTACTGGTTGGAATGTTGAAACATTTGATATTACATATTTGATGAATCGTATCACCAGAATGATTGATGGACGACATGCAGATATGTTATCGCCTTGGAACATCACTTCATCAAGAGAGTGGGATAGTTTTGGTTTAGGTGGTCAAAAACAACAAACTTATGACCTTATGGGTGTAGAAGTGATAGATTACCTACAACTCTATAGGAAGTTTACATTTAAAAACAGAGATAGTTATCGATTAGAAAACATTGCACAAATTGAACTTGGTGAAGGTAAGTTAGATTATTCTGAGTTTGGTGCAATGCACTTATTCTATAAACAGAATTACCAAAAGTTCCTAGAGTATAATGTTCGTGATGTGGACTTGGTAGAAAGACTTGATAATAAGTTAGGTCTAATGTCTTTAATGATTCAAATGGCGTATACTGCAAAGTGTAACTATGGTGATACTTTTGGTCAAGTTAAGTATTGGGACTTACTCATTTGGAATAGATTACGACAACAGAACATCATTATTCCACCAAAAGCATCTGGTAAGAAATCTCAAAAGTTTACTGGTGCATATGTTAAAGAACCACAAGTTGGTATGCATGAATGGGTAGTATCATTTGACTTAAACAGTCTGTATCCACATTTGATTATGCAGTACAACATCAGTCCAGAACAATTAGATAAGTCTGGTACTAAACATGAAGTTGATGAGTTGTTGCATAAGAACATACAATTTGATAACAAAGACCTTGCAGTTTGTCCTAATGGTGCAAGATTCAGAAAGAACAAACAAGGGTTTCTTCCAGAGATACTTGAATCTTTATATGATGAGAGGGTTCAATGGAAGAATAAGATGATTGAGTTGCAAAGAGAATATGAAGACTCAGATGATAAAGAACATAAGAAACATCTAAACAGAGAGATTGCAATTGCATATAATAACCAAATGGTTCGTAAGATTTCTTTGAACAGTGCTTATGGTGCAATTGGAAATCAGTGGTTTAGATACTACGATTTGATGATGGCAGAAGCAGTTACTACAAGTGGTCAACTTGCAATTAAATGGGTCGAACATGCAGTTAACATGTACCTAAATGAATTGTTGGGTACAGAAGACGATTATGTGGTTGCAATTGATACTGATTCAATCTATGTAAGATTTGATGCATTAGTTGATAAGGTTAATCCTAAAAATCCGATTGACTTTTTAGATAAGGTTGCAAGTGGTAAGATGCAAGATGTTATTAATAAATGTTATACAGACCTTGCAGATTATACTAATGCATATCAAAACAAGATGGTTATGGGTCGTGAGGTAATTGCAGACAAAGGTATCTGGACTGCAAAGAAAAGATACATCCTTAATGTTCATGATAACGAAGGTGTAAGATTAAAAGAACCTAAACTTAAGTTGATGGGTATAGAAACTGCAAAGTCTTCTACACCAGCATGGGTTCGTGGTAGGTTAGAGGATGCACTTAAGGTTGTTATGGAAGGTGATGAGGGTGCAGTTCATAAGTTTGTAGAGGATGCAAGAGAAGAGTTTAAAAAACAACCAATAGAAGATATTGGTTTTCCACGAGGGGTAAATGGTGTTGTTGAGTATGCAAACTCTAAAACGATTTATAAGAAATCAACACCTATCCATGTTCGTGCATCATTATTATACAACCATCATGTCAAAAAACATGGAAAGGAATTGGTGTATCAATTAATTAACAATGGTGAGAAGATGAAGTTTGTTTATCTAAAAATACCGAATCCTATCACCGAGAATGTCATTGGTTTTATAAATACTTTACCGAAGGAGTTTGAATTAGAAAAATACATAGATTATGATTTGCAATTCGAGAAGTCATTCATAGAACCTTTTAAATTGATACTAGAGAAGATTGGGTGGTCAACAGAACCTACATCTTCTTTAGAGGATTTTTTTGGGTAACTGATTCTCTCCTTCTTAATTAAGGAGAGAAAAATGAACCCACACATTTACAGAGCGGATATCACTAGAGTTGTAGATGGCGATACATGTGATGTTACATTACATTTGGGCTTTGACATCTTATATAAAGGTAGAGTAAGGCTGACTGGAATCGATACTCCAGAATCTAGAACCAGAGACCTAGAAGAAAAGAAATTTGGACTTGCATCCAAACAATACTTCAAGGACTGGGTTGCAAAATACGATTCAGTATTGGTAGAGTCAACTGAAAAAGGAAAATTTGGTAGAATACTTGGTAGAATTTATAACCCAGATATGTCTGAATGTTATAACGACAAGAGTATAGAAGACCACCATGCAGTACCTTATAATGGTGAAAACAAAGACCTAGTTGAAGAACAACACATGGCCAACAGAACTTGGTTGACAGAACAAGGACTCGTGGTATAATATTATTATATTTGAGGATTTATTATGGATTTATTGAAAGACCTTGCAAAAGCAAGTGGTAATGATCTTGCATCAGTAGTAGACGATGGTATCGTTGCTGGTGATGTAGATGGTTATCTAGACACTGGTTCATATATATTGAATGCACTTTTAAGTGGTTCGATATATGGTGGACTTGCATCAAACAAGATTACTGCATTAGCAGGTGAATCTTCCACTGGTAAAACTTTTTTTGCACTAGGAATATGTCAAAGATTTCTGGAAGACAATCCAGATAGTGCAGTTATTTACTTTGAGAGTGAATCTGCATTAACCAAAGATATTATAGTCGAAAGGGGTATTGACCCTAAAAGGATTATGATTGTCCCAGTAGTTACGATTGAGCAGTTTAGAACTGAAGCAGTTCGTATACTAGACCAATACGATAAGACACGAAAAGAAGACCAGAAACTATTATTTGTTCTGGACTCATTAGGTATGTTATCAACTGAAAAAGAGGTAACAGATGTAGAGTCTGGAAAGATGGTTCGTGATATGACGAAGGCACAAGTAACCAAAGGTGCATTCAGAGTATTGACTTTGAAACTAGGAAAGGTAGGTGTCCCTATGATTGTTACGAACCATACCTATGATAAGATTGGTTCCTTATACCCAGAGAAAGAAATGGGTGGTGGAAGTGGTCTTAAATATGCAGCCTCTAGTGTAGTATTCTTATCGAAGAGAAAAGAAAAAGAAGGTACAGAAGTTATAGGTAATATCATTCATTGTAGGAACTGGAAATCTCGACTCACAGTAGAAAACAAAATGGTCGATGTTCGATTGACTTATGATAAGGGATTATCTAGATATTATGGACTTCTTGAACTTGCAATTAAGTATGGTATCTTTAAACAAGTATCAACAAGGATTGAACTTCCAGATGGTAAAACTCAGTTTGGAAAAACCATTAACAACAATCCAGAAACTTATTTTACACCAGAAATCTTAGAACAATTAGATGAATGTGCTAAGAAAGAATTTAGATATGGTGCAGAAGTAGAAGAAATTGAAAGTGAAGTAGATGCAGAGTAGATTAGAATTATTAATACTTAAGAATCTCTTTACAAGTGATGCATATACTCGTAAGGTTATTCCTTATATAAGGGATGAGTTCTTCTCTGAGAGAGAAGAAAGATTAATCTTTCTTAATATCAAATCATACTTTGAAAAGTATAATCAAAATCCAACTCATGAAGCATTAACTATTCAGATGAATGAGGCAAGTGGTCTCAATCAAGATGAACTATCCAGTGCATTACACATTGTATCTCAGTGTAAATCATCAACAGAAGAAACACCAGAAGAGTTTCTATTAGATGAAACAGAGAAGTGGTGTAAAGATAGAGCAGTTTATAATGCAGTAATGGATTCTATTACTATCTTGGATAAGAATTCAAAGAGAAGTAAAGGTGAGATTCCAGAGTTACTTAAGGATGCACTTGCAGTATCTTTTGACCAACATATTGGTCATGACTGGATGGAAAATGCTGACCAAAGATATGATTTCTATCATACAGAAGAAGAAAAACTTCCATTCGATTTAGACCTACTCAACAAAATCACAAAGGGTGGGTTACCCAACAAGACTTTAAATATCATAATGGCTGGAACAGGGGTTGGTAAATCCCTATTCATGTGTCATTGTGCTGCGAATAATTTAATGATGGGTAAGAATGTACTTTACATATCGATGGAAATGAGTGAAGAAAAGATTGCAGAAAGAATAGATGCAAACTTAATGAATGTTCCATTACAAGACCTTTCAGATTTACCTAAACCAATGTATGATAAAAAGATTAAATCTATTAGAGATAAGACAGTTGGTAGGTTGGTAGTCAAAGAATACCCAACAGCAGCTGCACATACTGGACACTTTAGACATCTATTACAAGAGTTAAGTCTTAAAAAAGATTTTGTTCCAGACATAATCTATATCGATTATCTAAACATATGTGCATCATCAAGAATTAAGCCTGGCAGTAATGCAAACACATATACCTATGTTAAAAGTATTGCAGAAGAAGTTAGAGGACTTGCAGTAGAACATGACATTCCAGTTATGAGTGCAACTCAAACAAATAGAACTGGATTCACATCAACAGATGTTGGACTGGAAGATACATCAGAATCTTTTGGATTACCAGCAACTGCTGACTTGATGCTTGCATTGATATCTACAGAAGAACTTGAAGACTTAGACCAGATAATGGTAAAACAATTAAAGAATCGATACAATGACCCATCATACTACAGAAGGTTTGTAATTGGTGTGGACAGAAGTCGTATGAAGTTGTATGATTGTGAACAGTCTGCACAAGATGAATTACATGATGCGGGGCCAGCATTTGACAACTCTGATACAGGAAAAAGAATTAGTGAGGAGAAGACAGATGGTTGGAATATATGATAATAAAAGAAGTAGATTATCGTGTTGGAACACTATTCATTCAAGATAGACATTATTCACCAATAATGCCAAAACTAACCAAGAAGTGGTTAGGTTGTTATGTTGATGATGAGTTAGTTGGAGTTCTAACTTTAGGTTGGGGAACCAGACCTAAACATACCATCAAAAAATTATTTCCAGAATTAGATACGAAAGACTATTTTGAAATAGGAAAGATGTGTATGGATGATAAGATGTTGAGAAACTCAGAATCACAATTACTATCTCTTATCATTAAATGGTGTAAGGAAAATACAGATATAAAATATCTGTTTACTTGGGCAGATGGTATTGTAGGAAAGGTTGGATATGTATATCAAGCATCTAACTTTCTTTATGGTGGATTTTCATGGACAGATTTGTATGTTACTGAGAAGGGTGAGAAGGTTCATCCTAGAACCATACAAGGACAACTACCCAATGAAGAAGGATTAAAGTATGGTCATAGACCAAACTTTGAACAAAGAATTGAATTAGGATTGAAGAGAGTATTTGGTAAACAATTTAGATACATCTATCCTATGACTAAAAAGGATAGAAAGTATTTAAAGAATTCTACTGTAGATTGGTCATTAAATCATCCTAAAGATGATTCTCTTGAATGGAAAGTCTTAGAACCTAATTCTAAAGACTGGGTTTTTACATCAGATATACCTTTCAAATATGATGGAACTCAGACAGAGTTCAATGAAAGTAATGTGTCAAAAGTGGAGTCTAAATATGGTAGAGGAAGTTTGGAAGGATTTTTATAATGTGGAATAATAGAGAAGACCATCAGATAGATGTTACAGACCATCCATTGATTCATGTTATTGATGCCCCAGACCCTATCATGGAGATAAACTCTGACCTTACCAAAGTAATTGATGATTTAGACAATAAGGGTGTTGGTGGATACGATAGTATCAATGCAAAAGTATCAACATTTACTGGATGGAAAACATTTGACCCACCAGAATTTCAGAAATTAATGGATTGGGCTGGTGCAGTCGCATCAGAAATTAGTGAATCTAGATTTGGTGTTAATTTTGTTGGAACTTATACTCATTGTTGGGGTATGAGATATCACAAAGGTGATTATGCACCAGCACATGGACACTTCCCATCAGTTTGGAGTTGGGTGTATTATCCTTACATAGAAGATGAAGAAACTGCACCACCATTGCAGTTTCCTAGTAACTTAACATCTATAATGGAAGGACAAGTAGAAGAAAAGATTGATGAAAGAAGAGTTATCGATGATGTTGCATTAAGTATACCATCAAAAACTGGTAGACTCATTCTATTTCAATCTCACCTATACCATCAAGTTCCCAAACAACCAAATGATAAAAAACGATATGTTGTTGCTGGAAATATGGCACACGATTTTACCAGAGACGAGGCACCATTCTAATGATTATAAAAGATAACTTTATGACCAAGTATGAATTTGAAAGAATTCAACAATTCATTATGAGTGATGCAATGACATGGCATATTCAGCCAGGCATAACTAAAAGGGGTGATTCTGAACAAATTCTTATGACTCATATGTTCTATGATAACGATCAACCAGTAGATGCAGAAGGTCTTAATATACTTCTTCCACTATTACAACTGGTAGATATTAAATCACTAATCAGAATTAAAGCAAATGCATATCCAAAGAACGACACTTTACAGGTGCATCCACCACATACAGACTCAGATTATCCATGTAAAACTGCATTGTTTTATATCAATTCTAATGATGGATATACTGAGTTTTCAGATGGGTCAAAGGTGGAAAGTGTTGCAAATAGATGGGTAGAATTTGATTCTACTAAACCACATTGCTCTACAAATTGCACCAATACAAAATTCAGATATAATCTTAATTTTAACTATTTTTAGGGGGCTGTAGCTCAGTAGGGAGAGCGACTGGTTTGCATCCAGTAGGTCGTAGGTTCGATTCCTATCAGCTCCACCAAATTAAATGTACTCTAGGGTTGACTCTAGGGTACATTTTTTTGTATAATGTAGTATCAATTAGGAGAAATGAATTATGAGTCATCCAATAAACGACATGATAGTAGACAATGCAATAGACATTGTTGCTGCTATGGACGATGATGCCGTCTGTAATGCAGTAAATTTTGACTATGGTATCAAAATGTACGATGTCAAAGATGCTTTAATTGACCATAAAATAGGGTTAAAAAACTGTAAATGGTGTAAAGATTGCAAAGGACATTGGGATATGGATTCCATGAGAGACCTCTTGGTATCACTAGTTTTTGATAATCTGATGTCAAGACCTGGCCCTATGGGTTGACATAAGGGTACATTTTTTTGTATAATAGCCATATGAATTTGATAGTACATAACCAACTCTGGAACCACTGCCTTAAGGCTATAGTGGTTAATCCATCGAGTAAAGATGGGACTGTTGCGGGTTATGTACTCTTTTTAAAGGAGATTATATGAAAGTTAGTAAAGAATTAGTTGATGCTGTTGAAAAACTTTGTGCAGATATAAACAAGGCACATTTCGACAAGTTTCCTAACTTGACAGAGTACAATACTTACCCATCTTTTGCGGGTCAGAAATACATTAAAATTATCACTGATAATGGTACTCAAAAGTCAGTTTGGGGTTTTATTAATGCAAAAGAATTTACCAAAGGTCTTGGTGGAATCACTTTTTTAGAAGGTGATATCTTGAAGGCTGCTGGATGGAAAACACCAGCATTGAATGCACCAAGAGGTAACATTCTAAGGGCACCTTATCCTATTATTGGAATGAGACAATATGGGCCTGATTACTTAAAATGAATATGGAATTAATAGAATCTCCAGAGTTTAAGTCTTTTGCTCAGACAATGTACACAGAAAATTGTGTTGAAAGAAGAACTTGGAATGAGGAACCATATGCAACAGTAGAGGAATATGTGGTTGCAACAAAGGAATTTCTAATGAAAGAATTCCTAAAGAATTTGAAGAATTATGTTAGAGAATAAAGTAAAAGTAAAAAGAGTTTTTATCGACATGGATGGAGTCTTAACAGACTTTGCATTAGGTGTCGAGAATATGATCGGAATGAAATTAACTTCTGATGATGCTGGTCATTCTGAATATGATAGAAGAAAAGAAGAATTGACCAACAAAAGGTTATTTAGAAATCTTCCACCTATGAAAGATATGTGGGAGTTGATGGGTTATCTAAAACATACTGGATTACCTTTAGAAATTTTAACTGCTGCTGGTGTTATCAACAGAGAACTGGTAGTTTGGGATAAACATGAGTGGATTAAACAGTGGGTTGACCCTACTATTGTTGTTACTTGTACAATGAGTGGTGCTCAAAAAGCAGCTTTTGCTCAAAAGGGTAATGTTTTAATTGACGATAGAGGTAAAAATATCGATGCTTGGGTTGAAGCTGGTGGTATTGGTATCAAACATAAAACTGCAAGAGACACAATAAACGAACTAAAATTACTTAGAAATGGGATGAGTGTTGTATGATTAGTGTAATTTCTAACAATAAACGACAGAGAAAACGACATAAATACTTTAGTAGACCACCTTTACCAGAGATTGGTCGTGATGCATTGCCATATTTAGAATGGTGTGAGTATAGGCAGAGTGTAAATCGTAAGATTGCATTCTTTGGAATTTTAATATTAGGGGCATTATTTTTAATGTTTTTATGATGGGTACAGATAGACAGAGTTCGGACAAGGGTGTTCTGATAGGACACACTGTCATTGATATTCTTCAACAGAAAGTTAGGTTGAAGAAGGAACTCATTCAACTCAGAAAACTCAAACAGAATGAAAATCGTCAACAAATCTTAGAAGATAAGATTGCTGAATATGACGAATATCTTCATCAACACAGATTACAAAAATAGTCCAGTGAAATCGTAGGGAAATAGATAGAGTCGATTAGCGTCCTTCCGCTGAAGTTAGGAAAAATTTCACATATAACTAACAACAGTAAATTGCTACTAAGGGAAACTTCTAGAGTTTCCCTTTTTTATTTGCATAAATAGTATTAAACGAAGGAAATAATTTATGCGAACATTTACACAATTTCAAGAAGACCTCAATAGTCTAGGACATAATACACCACTTCCACCTAAAAAGCAAAAAAGGTTGGAGAGTGATAAAGGTGCATTTAAAGACTTTGAAGTTGAAGAGTGGAAGTCTAGACCTTTCCCAAAAAATGATAGTGAAGAGGTAAGAAAAGAACTCTTGATTCTGCAATCTATGGTTGCAGATAGAGACATGGAAGTTGCAAAAGACTTCATGTTAGAGGTAGATAAGAAGATAAAGTTACCATTTAAAAGGTATTTTAAGAAGAACGAACTAGACCTAAGACTCATTGACAAGGCGAAAAAACTCGTAGATAACTCCTCTCCAATCATTTTAGAACTTAAACTACATTATAACAGAGTAAGACCATACAAACTTGCATCTAAAATGAACTTTGAGAGACAACTTGCATTTACAATTGTTCCTTTAAAGACTGCAAACTCTCCATCATATCCATCTGGTCATGCAACACAAGGTAGACTTATGGCAAGATATCTTGCAGACAATGTACCTATGAGACATCGTATGGAAATTATGAAGATAGGAGATTACATTGGTCAGTCTAGAATGTTAGGTGGTGTTCACTATCCATCAGATACAGAGTTCGGTCAAGAATTAGGGGATGCACTTTTCAAACATTTATCCCTTGACAAACAAGTCTCAGAAAGTATAATAGCAATTGATGATATTATATTGGAGGCAGCAATGAAGAAGGACGACTTATTTAAAAGAAAGAATAAATCTATATTTCTTGACTTAGTAAAGAGTGGTGATTTACTGGATACAGATGGTAATAAACTACAAGTTAAAGACACGACACAGTGGAACGAATTGAAAAAAGAATTAGAAGATGCATCGGATAAAAGTGAACTTCCCAATTGGACACCAAAAAATGTTAGGAGTGTATTTGGTGTTGCACTAGGTGGAATAGAAAAAACTGGTAATGGTATGGGAAGAAGTTCTTCTGGAGACCCAACAGGTGAAGACTGGGAAGCTGGTATTGCAGTTGGTCTATACTACATCGACAATGATGGTAAACTACCAGTTGACTCACCAGAATGGGAAAGGTTTGGAAAGTATTGGGGTGATTGGTCGGAACAGGCTATCAAGACTGCAAAAGATTTTCAAAATAAACTAAAAGTAAAAAAACTTGAACAAACTGGTGCAATGAAAGTTAAAGGATTATCTAAAGAGTGGAAAGGAACTAATACAACTCCTAAAACAGATTTAATGAGTGGTGGTAAAAGAATCTCATTAAAGAAAGCTGGTGGTTCTCAACTATTATCTGCTGGTAAAGATGAAGCAATGTCTACAGTAGAAGCTGCAATGAGACAGTTTTCTGCATCAAAGGCAGGTAAGGATAAAATTGATACATTGTTAAAAAATATGGAAGAAAAGATGGTAAAACTATCTACCAGTGATACCATTAGTTCAATTAATGATTTGCAAGACAAAGACAAGAAAACATTAACAGCACAAGACAAGAAGAAGATTGCAGAATATGAATTAGGTGATAAGTTTGCAAAAGAATTAACTAGTGAAATGGAAAGTTTATTCAATAGTGAACAAAAGATGAAAGATTATTTCTGTTGGGAAGCTGCAACTGGAGAAAGTAAGTTTGGTAAGGGTACATGGCCGACTGCAAATGAAATGGTAACCTTTAAAGAAGCTGGTGGTATTTCAAATCACCTTCCATTATATGACCCAGAAAAAGCAGGTGCTAAACTTTCAAAAGGAAATGATTTCTATGTATCATTTAAGAGTTCATCTGGTTCACCACCATATCTTTCATTAAGAAGTAAGAAAGTAAAATTAAAGAATAGTTTTGAACCAACCTTTGCAGATATCATTCAAGAAGAATGTGCAAAAGATAGAGTTGGAATGAAAGTATTACATGAAAGTAGAATGGAAGAACTTAATGAGTTTCAGATATTAAGTAAAATCTGGAACAAAACTAAATCAGTTGCAAAATCTATTGCAGATGGTGCTAAGAAGGTATTGACTGCAATTCACAAAAGATTAAACGCTGCATTTAATTGGATTAAGAAACAAGGTAGAAGAATGTTGGATGCAGTTCTAAATTTCTTTGGATTTACAATTTCAAAAGTTAAAGTTAAGAGTGGTGGAGCATATCCATTATGAAGACTTTTAAATCATTCATAACAGAAGCTGCAAAGAGTCCAAACTGGTACAAAAGTTTACACAGGACTCAGAAAGGTATTTTCTATAGAGGTGAAAACCCAAAGACTAGAACTTCTGGTGCTGGATTGGGTGCATTAGGAACTGGAATATATCTTACATGGGAAGAAGGTATGGCAAATGCATATGCAAGACTTTCCAATAAGGGTGTAGTTGTAAAGTTTAAAGTACCATCTAATCTAAAGATTGCAGATGCACAAGGTAAAGACATGGCAACTGCAAAGAAGAAAATGGGTATAGATGGATATTCTGCTGACCCTATGTATGCAAAAGCATTGACTTTTGAATTAAAGAATTTAGGATATGATGGTGTAGTCAGTGATAAATCAGTTGAAGGGTTAGTAATTTTTGACCCAAAAAAAGTAAAGAAGGTGAAATAAATGCCAGCAATAAAAAGAAAAGGGTTTTTAAGATTTATAACAGAAGGTAAAGGTGGTGCATCTGCTGGTAAGTTAGAACTTATAAAAACAAATTTTAAGAAAGCAAAACAGTATGTAGAAAAAATGTATCCAGATTTTGATATGGAAAAAGAAATACCTAACTTCAAAAAGAACTATGAGTATGCACAGAAACTTGCAAAGGGTGGTTTTGCACAAAGAAAAGATATGCCTGTAATAGATAACAGAGATATCAAACTTCTACAGAAAAGATTAAAGAAAGGTTCCATTGATATTTCAAGACCTTTTGCAGATAACGAAGTTCCAGATGACCCATTTCCACAAGGATTAGACAAAGAAACAGGAAAGAAATGGGCAACTCATGGT
>MDTA01203884.1_pt1 | contig 14244 bp, 17 predicted proteins | sample 811151 | NCBI WGS metagenome assembly MDTA01 (sample SAMN05326648, study PRJNA326480) | marine metagenome | isolation source: seawater | place: Indian Ocean: South | collected 2010 | reverse complement strand
ATGCAGGTATCATCAAGGTTCTATCGGAAGGAGACTTCTCAGCATCGAGCAACGCTTCTGCTATGACTTTCTCAACAGGAGCGAGTGAAGCCGCTACTGAGAAGATGAGACTCACATCTGCGGGTAGGCTCGGAATAGGAACTACGAGTCCCGAAGGGGAATTGCACGTTGCAGGTAGCATGATTGTGAATTATGCCGTAGCACACGGAGGTCAATCAGGACAAAACAGAATGATTTTCGGTAACAATACTCAGACATTCCAAACTTCGGGAACTGATAGATTCACACTAGCAGATTCCGTAGCATCGTTCCCCAACTCAACACTAGGAGTGGGAACGACTACCGCACCTCATGGTGGTGTTGGTTATGCGAAATTCGCAGTTGAAGGAACGAATTCTAACGCGGCAGGGCCACATATTCAATACACCACTGCGTCTAATGACCATCCGCTGTTCCAGCAGTTGAATTGGTCACATGACAACATAGCCATGTCATTCGATGCATACTATAACGGTTCTTGGAGGTCTTCTGACCCCGGCTCAAACTATCAGATTTACAAGGTAGGCGACGTTCTCAACTTTCAATATGATTCAGGTGTTGCGGCTGGTTCAGTCCTTACTTGGGAAACTGGATTGACTCTCAATACCTCTGGAGCGGTCAATGTCCCCGGTGCGTTCAGTGCGACAACCAAGTCTTTCGTGATAGAACACCCGACCAAGGAGGGAATGACCCTTGAGCATGGTTCGCTTGAGGGACCGGAACACGGTGTATATGTTCGTGGGAAACTTGAGAGGGACAACGTAATCGAATTGCCCGACTACTGGACCGGACTTGTTGACGCTGATTCGGTTAGTGTCCAGTTAACCCCGAACAAGACATTCCAACAATTGTATGTCGAGAAGATTGAGGACAACAAGGTGTACGTGAAGAACATGACCGACCTGCCAATCAACTGCTTCTTCTTCATACAAGCCGAGAGGAAGGACATAGACAAGATGGTGGTGGAGTACTAATGTACTACGGACCTCGCGTGGTCAAAGACGGATTGGTATTCGCAATAGACGCGGGAAACTCCAAGTGCTTCTCCAACGGGGCGACCACCGCTACCTGTCTGGTTTCAGGATTCTCAGTAACAGGCGCATCTGGAAACCCCGGTAGTGGTACGCACACCAAGAACGATGCCAACATGCCAGCGTATAATTCCGCCAAAGGAGGAGTATTCGATTTCAGCGGGGGTCGAGGAATGAACGTCGAGGGAGACTTGGGTGGTTCAGGTAGTGGAGCCGCTAGTTGGTGCGTTTGGTACAACAAGAGTGCGAACAATGATGCTGGTGGTAGCACAGACTACTTCTTCGATGGTAGGAATGACGGGGGCCAGTGGTGTCTGTCGAACTACCAGAGCCACAACGTAAATTGGCATTCTGCATTGGAGTACAATGACGGTGGCTCCTACGTTGCGAAACCAACGAATGGCCTATTCGGTGATGAGTTCCACTACCTCGTAGTCACTTCTGATTCCAGTGGGTCGAAGGTGTATGTTGATGGCGTGGACTACACCAGCACCGCAGATACGACGAACTCCTGCGATGAGCAGTTCGGTAACAATTTTAGGATAGGAACTAGATACACTGTTTCTGCTCAATGGGAAGGCTACATGGGAGTAGTCAAACTATACAACAAGAAACTCTCGGATGCAGAGGTATTGCAGAACTACAATGCACACAAGGGGAGGTTCTTGTGATGTCGTTCGGGACTGGTTGGTCATTGCCGACAGAGGGTCTCTCCTTGCTTCTCGATGCGGGCAACGTCAAGAGTTACCCCGGTAGCGGAACGACTTGGTTCGACCTTTCGGGTAATGGGAACGACGGGACTCTGACTAATGGCCCTACTTTCAATTCCGAGGGTTTCATATCCTTCGATGGTACTAATGACTGCGTCGAAGTAGCAAGTTCTTCGACATTGCAACTTCACAATGATGGGATAACCTACGGTTGCTGGTTGAGGAAGGACAGTGGCAATGCATACGACTACTACATGAAGAAGACATCAGAGTACATGCTGAGGACACCTAATGACTCGGAAGGCGGTGACTTGGAGGGCTTCGTCTATCTGGACACGAATGGCGATGGTAGCGTAAGTGCGGAACCAAGGGTGCAGACTGGGCAGAACCTAGCAGATGACACTTGGACGCTTGTACTGGTAACGTGGGACAGCGACGGTAGTTATCTGATATACATCAATGGGGCTTTGTCAGCGAGCAACACGAAGACAGGGGCGATAGTCACTACCGATAACAACCTGAAAATTGGCGGGGACTCTGCGGGCTATCCCGACAACGACATAGCGATGGCCTTCGTCTATCAGAGAGCGTTATCTGCTGATGAGATTGAGGACATTTACGAGGGAACTAGAGGGAGGTTCGCATAATGGGAGTAGGTGGTGGGCCTACGGTCGCTGACCCTACCAACGTGGCGTTCTCGTTCGACATGTACAACTCCAAGTCAAACAAGGGCAAAGCCAGTACCAACGTCATACTCAATCAAAACCTGTATTCCAGTTGGGCGAAGGGATACACTGAGAACAACAGGTGGAACAGAATACTACCACCAGTGGGGGTCGTAGCCCCTGTCGTGGGGTTCAGGAACGATGACACAGGTGGGGGTGGCTATTGGTACTCCTATGGGGATTACGCCCCACAAGCAGATAGCACCCAGTACTCAGTATCGATATACGTTAGGACTAATGATACTACTGGAGTATATATTAGATTCTATACAGCAGATAATAGCGAGAGCGATAGAGTAAACGGTGCTTGGAAGTACTTCAACCACCTAGGGGAGACGGATTCCTCGTACAACCTGCTGACAGGTGCTAATGAGAACCTAGCAGATAGGAGAGGTTGGATTAGGCTGAAATGGAACGGTGCGTTCACTACTGACAGCAGTTGCGATTCCGATAGCCTCAGTTTCAGGTACGCTTCACTACAAGGCTCACCCACTTACAAGCGATTGTGGTTATGCGCCCCGCAACTAGAGGCGAATGACGTATGCACCCCATTCATACCGAATGACGAGTTCAGTCTAGTCAAGGTCCCCCGAAGCAGGGACAACGTTGGTCATAGGATACTACCCTGCAATGCAAGCGGGGAACCCACCAACGGCTTCAACTCGGCAACGTCTCGTGGCAACGCTTTGCATAACCTCAAGAACTCCACTGCCACCAATACCGAGAACGTGACCTTCCTTTCCGATGGGACGATAACCTTCGCTAGTGGAAATAACTTCCAAACGGGGGATATATCCTATCCTTCCACCTTTGCTGACCCCTTCTCAGTTGAATGTTGGATTTACTACGATAGCAGTGATACTTGGACTAACGCCTATCGTGGTAGACTTGTGTTCAGGGGAAGTTATGCTGGCTCGCATGGGCTTGTTAGAAACCACACGGCTTCGGGAAGGGTCGGAATGTGGGTCAGAAGCGGAGGCTCTACTAGAGAGGCAAAGGCAGACTTGACTGACGGGGCTTGGAACCACGTTGTCGGAACATGGACTAACAACTCACTACTAGCGATATACAAGAACGGTGCATTGGTGGACAGCAACTCCAGTCCCGGTGACTTGACTGGTAACTCACCAGATACAGGCACATGGATAGTCGGAGGTTCCGGCGCGGCAAGTGGCGCACAGGGAACCAACTATATCGGCAAAATCGCCAAAGTACAAATATACAAAAGTGCGCTCACAGCCAATCAGGTGAAGCAAAACTTTGCGGCACACAGGCAAAGGTACGGGGTGTGATTATGGCAGACAGTGACAAGGAGATTCTAATCACCCCGAACATAAGCCAAACGTCCCAACCGGAGATTAAGTTCGTCGGCAAGGACAACTCCCCTATGTATCTAAAGGTCTTGGATGATAATACGTTATCGTTTGAGGGTGCTGAGGGTCAGGTATTCTCGATAGGGCCAACTCTTTCCTCTGGGGACATATTCAGCGTGAGTGACATATCCGGTGTGCAGAGCATGAGCATCAATGCGAATGGTAGCGTTGAGATAGATGCACAGACGCAATCGACCACGATAAAGAACAACGCATCGAATACTGCTACGCTAGTCCTGTCGAATAGCAATGCAGATGCAGTTGATGGCCCTATATTGGAATTCTTCCGAGATACTGCTTCACCCGCAGATAACGACCACATGGGAAGTCTGGTCTTCACAGGTAGGGATGACGCAGGAAACAAGCAAGAGTATGGTAGGATAACCATGCATAACGATGATGCTTCTGCGGCATCTAACGGTGGAGAGTTAGTATTCAAACTGACAGAAGCAAATGCCGATGAGCAAGAATACATGAGACTCCGAGCGTCCTCTAGACAGATTGAGTTCAATACACAATCAGATGATATTGACTTCTGCTATAATACAGACGCAACTAACGATTTTTTCTACATGAATGCTGGCACTCAACGTATAGGAATCGGAGATGCGGGTACTGCTCCTGACCATCTATTACATCTAGAGGGAATAGATGGCGGTAATGGAGAGTTATTCGTTGAAAGGGCTAGTGGTGCAGGAATCAAGACACAGGCACAAGCATCCACTGGTGTATTCGGAACTTCGACCAATCACACTCTAGCACTTATGACGAATGGTTCTCAAAGAGTCAAGATAAACAACGTGGGAGGAATCGAAGCAGTATCCAACGCGAACGGTTGGAATCTTTGGCATAAGGTGACTTGGGGCAAGAATGACTATGGAACTTCCAATGGGGATGGTCATGGCCTCAAAAGAATGACATTCGATGATGACGAGGCAGGTTCGCCAGTCTATTCCGTACCTAGAGATATTACGATAAGAGCAGTTGTCATTAGAACAAATGGTGTTATTCTCAGTGGTACTACTGCACAAGTTGTTAGGGTATTCGCAAATGGAAATGCAGGGACAGGAACCCTACTCGATGTTTCCTATAACGCCAGCCAATTCACAAGACACAACAGTGAGAACGTAAATGCAACTCAGCATTCACTAGTGACCACAGGACTCAGTACCTCCTACAATGCAGGTGATACATTAGCGGTAAGAAGAAATTCGGGTGCAGTTGATATGGGTGATTACGCAGTTGATGTTTGGTTTAGTATTGATAATGCTTAGGTGATTGTATGGTTGAACATGGGATAGAAGATGAACAAACACCGAGCAATGTGACAGTACATTACAATGTAGGGCCGGGGCATCCTGAGTATGATGAGAACGGTCATATTAGTTTTGCTTGGGAAGAACTTAGAACAAGGAGAGCCATGCGCTTGAAGAAAGTAGACATCTATCAAGGTGTATTAGTTTACAATACTCTAACAGAAGAACAACAAAATGAGTTGGCTACATACAGACAGGCACTTCTAGATTTGCCAAGTGACTACGATGACCCATTTGAGGCAATGGCAAACTTACCAACCATCCCATCGTGGTTTTGATGATTAACACTTAAATGATAAAGAAAATAGTTCGATTCATGCCTGATGAGGTAGTGAACAATGAAGAGGTTGATGGGCAGACCATTAATCTAATGAGCCCAGAGATGAATGAAACGGTCAGTCTCAGCCTGACCCTTGGAGAAGCGATGCTTATTCGCAACATATTGGATACCAATATCAACCCAAGAGGTTACCAGATGGTCGAGTACTGCTACAACTTGATGACCAAGTTCAAGGATGCCATAGAGAGCAAGGGCGTTACCGATGAACCAACTCAGGAAGTATTCGTGAGTGAGGACAATGAGTGAAGCAATAGACGCAAAGCAACAGAAGACGACCGTAACCGCACATGAGATTAACATCTCAGTCGCAAAGCAGTTAGGTGACCTAGTAAGGTCAACGCTCGGTCCATATGGCATGGACAAGGAGATGGTCGATTCTGCTGGTAAGGTTATGATGACCAACGACGGTGCTTCCATCATAAAGGAAGCCGCATTCAATCACCCTACTGCCACAATCATCAGCGAGATTGCACGGACCCAAGACGAGAACTGCTACGACGGGACCACTTCGGTCATAGTAATCAATGCGGAGTTGATGGAGAAGGCGAAGGAACTGCTTGCGATGGACATCCATCCCACTAGAGTCGCTAAAGGGTACAACCTAGCGAACAACAAGGCTCAGGAGTTGCTCGATGAAATATCAATCGATGTCGATGAGGAAGTGCTGTTGCAGGTCGCCAAGACCGCCATGACAGGTAAGAGCGTCGAGACCGATGATGCGACCCTCGCATCGATTTGCGTTGATGTGACTAGTTCCACTACCATCGATAACGTTTCCATACTAAGGAGACCCAACGGCAAAGTATCGGATTCCATAGCGATAGCCGGAATCCTAGTCGATAGGGAGAAGGTACATCACAACATGCCATCATCCATCGATGATGCTAAGATAGCACTCATTGACGTTGACATAACGCTACCTGAGTTCGCCAACACGATTCAAGTGCAGGTTCAGGACAACGAGGCGGTCAAGGAGTTCATAGAGAGCCGGAAAGGTCAGTTGCATGAGATTGCCAACAAGATACTAGCCACAGGTGCTAACGTGGTGTTCTGCATGAGGGACATTGACGGATTCATATCCGAGTTCTTTGCGAAGCATGGTATCTATGCGGCACGACGGGTCGCCAAGTCCGACCTAGAGGCCGTTTCCAAGGCTACCGGTGCTAGGATAGTGTCATCGATAGACGAATTGAACTCAGATGACTTAGGAACCAGTGGATTGCTAGAGGAAGTCATGGTTGGTGACAAGCCAATCATCAAACTGACTGACAATCAGACCAACGAGGCAGTATCGGTGCTACTACGCGCACCAACCCAACATGTAGTCGATGAGGTCGCACGCGCCTTCGCTGATGCAATCGGCGTTGTCAGTGTGGCAATAGACGACAAGAAGGTACTCGCTGGGGGCGGCGCACCATACTTGTATCTGTCAAAGGAACTCAAGGAATACGCTAACTCCGTAGGTGGGAGAGAGCAGATGGCAGTGACAGCATTCGCTGAGGCATTGGAGATAATCCCGTCCTCTCTAGCGAAGAACAGCGGTCTAGACCCGCTCGACACGTTGATAGCCTTACGCCAACTCCATACAGGCGGGAGCGTCGGCATCTTTGGTGTCGATGTTGAAGAAGGAGGCGGCAAGGACATGCGTGAAGCAGGGGTACTAGAACCACAAAGAGTGGTTTCACAGGCACTCCAGAGCGCGAGCAACGTAGCCTCTCAATTGTTAAGGATTGACAATATCATAGAAATGGTCAAGGGACCGGAGATTGGTGAAGATGGATTCAACTACTAAGGAAATACTCGATGAGGCATTGATTACCCTTCAAAGGACAGGAAGACGTTACACACTACTCATCGATGATGCCGACGGTGGAATCGCATTTTTCACCAACGGACCTAATGACAGGCTCACCATAGTGAGTCAACAACCAAGGAAGGAGTGATTGAATGCCGATAGACCCGACAAGAAGCCCACTGATGGACGCGATGTACCAAAACAACCCAAACATGGAACAAGGTACGTTGATGACGCAAGACGAACTGATGGAACTGCAAAGAGAGCAAGAGCAGAGGCTCATCAGTGCCATGTTCATACAGTCTATATTCCTAGCACTGGCAATTATGCTATACGATTCTTGGGAATGGGCTAGTTACTTCAAGGTCTATGAGTCAGCCGCTTTCTTCGGAATAATGGCCTTCGCCGTCCAAGCAGGGATGTACTTCACGTACCGAACGATGTTTGAGGACAGTGCCAACCACAGGAAGGAAAGCAAGAGGATGCGCCGCCGAATGAAGAGGAAGATGTCCAAGGTCAAGTATGACTTGGATAACAGGAGAGCCGAGATGCTCCTTGAGCATCAGATGAACACTCTAATGGCTCAGCATGAGATGTCTCTTGCCGATGGCGTGCAGACACCACAGGAGCAAGCCATGATTCAGCAGACGCAAGCACAGATTTCCTCGCAATTCACCAATGAGCAAGTTGCGGCTATGGCTAAGGAACTGGGAATGGACCGCCACAGGATTGGCCCTATCCCTTTAGGCCCCTCGTTGACATACACTCAGCCCCCTTTAGGGCAACAGGTAGTGGAGACAACACCGAACAAGGCGAACCTAGACCCGACGAACCAGAACTAATACTATGCAAGGGGATAACAAGTTACGGGAGCCAGTGTGAGAGAATGACGAAGACGGGATGGTGTTGGCAACATGGGCCTGATATTTCGTGATGAGCGAGACGACCAACAGGAAGCACTACTCCAAACTACTGCGGTTGGATTGACTTGGCAGTATCGTTACCTTACCGCTAAGTGGATGGTTTACTGTGTCCTAACAGGCATAGGAACGGCATTCGGCGTTGCGGTTACTGATTACACGATATACCAAGTGACTGATTATGACGGATTGGTCGGATTGATGATAGAGAAGATACGAGGTAATTGAGATGGGCTCGGCAGAAATAGTGGTGGCGCATGGGATATGGAGATTCCTAAGCGGTATCGTTTCCTACATTCCAGTGCAAGTGAGCGTAATAGGCGCATCCAATAGCGGCAAGACGAGCCTAGATGCCCAACTAATCACTCAAGGGGCAGTAAGGGAGTTAGGAGAAGAAGACAGGACTCATCACAAGAAAGGATGGCTAGGAAACTACCAACTCCCAGATGCCACTAAGAAGAGAGTAAAGTCAGAGGGTCTAGCGAAGACTCTCGTATCTAGGGACTTAGGAGGTCACGTAGAATACCACTCGACATGGCTAAGAGACATGGTAAATAGAAATTGTAATACAGTAATAGTAGTAGTAGACCATAGACACCTAGTAGTACCTAATAACGTGGATAACCAAACTGCTTTGGGTTACCTCGTTACCGCTATGAAGAAGCAAACCAAGCCAAAGGGACTTTCCCTAAAGGGTAGGTGGCGTTGGTCTAACTACGCTCCCAGAAGGGTAATTCTCCTAGCGAACAAAGCAGACGAGTGGATGGATATGGAAGCCCACCAAGAGTGGGAGAAGGGATTCATAGCACGACACAAGATATTCGATGTATTCCGAGAGGACTTACATCAGTTACAATCCATGTACATTCCTGTGTATATTGACGCGATAAGCGCGAGGTATGGGTGGAATGTGCAGGATTCGATAATGAAGGGGTTTGAGATATGAACACGAATAGGCAGATATTGGAGCAAGCGAATAAGAACGGGGGTGAGTTCGGATACAATGAGGTCGTAGCACAAGTCGATTTCAGGTTATCCGAGCATCCTAACCCGAAGAAGGCACGGAGAAAGAACATAAAGAACGCTATGAAGGCATTGAGACCGACCAAGAGGTCGATATTCAATCCGAAGAGGTGGCTGTTCAGGAACAAGTACATCCACACGAAGAGTCACGAATGCGTAATCGACGGTACTAATTGCCTTCATGCCGACTATGGCGACCTGTTCGACCAGTACTTCCGAGACCCAGTCACTCTGGAGATAGAGCCCTTCACTCCTTGGTCTGGTGTCGTTCAAGGGCGAGGACAGAAACTAACCGGTACTTACTGCCCACAACACATGATGCTGTACCACCGAATGATGGAATGGATAGAGCAAGAGGAGAACGAGGCTGACCCCGGATTCTTCACCAAGATGGCTAAGCAGGGCGTGGCGTTGGTTCCCGTCAGGAGACAGACCAAGGAACCAGAGCACCCATTGATAGTGAAGTGGACTCCGATATTCAAGGAAGCCATGAAGGACGGAATCCAAATAGTACACTATCAGAACCCGATAACCAAGGAGAACGACATAACCATGCTCGTATTCGACAACCGTATCCTAAAGAGTACCGCACCCACTGGAAATATGATGCGAAACATGGATATGAAGGAGTATTACGAGGTTATCCAGCAGATGGAGAACAATTAGGAACACTTTTACGATAGAGAACGGTGCAGGTACTATGAGTTGGTTTGGGAAGTCAACAGCAACAGCGGCCTCGCTTACGCCTCCGGGCATAGGTGGAGGCATTAATCAAGAACAAATGGCGATGTTTCAGCAAGCGGCAAACGATTCGGGTTTAACCGGAATAGGCTTGAATATGCTCAATGAAGCAACCGGTGGGGTAAACACCGAGGAAATAGAGATAATGTACCACCTAATGGCAAGGCATCCGAATGAGGTTGACTTGTTCTTAGTGCAGAATCCAGCATTCATGGCTGGTTTGGCAGAACTAATCTCCACGATAATGAAGAAGGAACTGTACACTTGGTTCAACTCTTCTGCTATTTCAGCAACGGTTGACCCAACAGTAGCCGCTGACCTAGGGTATTCGACCATCACGCAGGAGAACATCGACTCAATCCTGACCAACATGGTCAAGGGAACCGATGCGGCCGGTATGGAGACCACTCCGCAACAGAGAATCAACACCGCTGATGCGGATGCAATCGCTCTAATCAACCAGCACAAGTACGGTATGCAGATGGGAGCGATGAACAACCAGATGAGTGCCCAGCAGAACCAGTGGCAACAGCAACAGGCTTGGCAACAGCAACAGATGATGCAACAGCAACAACCCGGAATCAGTGGTGCGCTAGGCAGTTTCGCCTCAAGTGCTACTAGGGGATTGTTGGGATTACCACCCGCTCCACAGTACAACCAGTACGGTATGATGCCTCAGCAATACGGACAGATGCCCCAAGGGTACGGCCAAACGTCTTAAGTCTGAATACCGAGTGCGCGTGTTAGATGGTAGCGAGCCGCAACCAGTTCCATTCGCTTGCTAGAGAGTTAGGGAGTACCTCTAATGGCTCTATGCCAGCGTATGCCCCGATGGGCGAAATCAATGCTAGGATGAACCCACAGTCGTTCAACAAGTACCGCAAGGTGACTGCTTTGGGCGAGGATACCAATAATCTGGGCTTCATTGACTTTAGCGACAGGAGAGTGACCACAGGGGTCGCGGTGTCACTGGCGTTGGTGTACTTCGGTCTGGACTTTCCGGGTGCGAGACCCGCGATTGAATTCACGAAGGAAGTAATAGGAGAGCCATACAAGTACACTCAAAGAGCAATGCTCACAGTGGGGACAATCGGCCTAGCATACGCCGCCTTCCAACAGAGTTAGAGAAGTGAAGATATGTCATATCAAAGATACTCCCGTACCAACCCACCATCCCACCTAATGGACGACTACGTCGAGACCGACTACGATGAGGAAGTCGAGATGGACATGTCAGGGTTCCTGAACAACCCACCACCACATATCCAAGACTCGATTGCCGAAGACGCATATGATGAAGCACCACCGGTAACTCCACGACCACGCCAAAGGCCCCGGACCGATATGGGTTACACCATCAGGAACCCGCTACACGTCGAGCCCGATAACATCGATGCCCCTCTTTACTACCATTTCAGTCCCTTCTACGCTCATGATGCATCCTTGAGGGGTAACCCGAAGGTCATGGCTGGAATCAAGACCACCGGAGCCGCCCTAGCAGTCGGTGGGGTGATTTACAACCTAGGAAACACCGGGTCCGGAGGAATGAAGGTCGAGGGAGTCCGTAAGATGAAGTGGCTAGGGACCGGAATGTACCTGCACTCGGCACTAGGATGGAACTACGGTGCGTTGAAAGGCATCGGAGGTAGTGGATTGATGGGCACGATAGCCGGTTATGGTGGTAAGGCAATCGCCCACGGTGCAGGACTTTACCTATTCAAGAAGGCAATATTCGACTGGGGTAACTGAGATGGCATGGTACGGTAGCACCAGTGGTTCGGCAAGAGCACCAAGAAGAGCCTCTGCTGGTAACCTAGCCGGAATGTACGGACAGTACGAGGACATGGGTCGCCCAAGAAGAGGCAGGGGACGACCTGCACCGAAACCTAGGGGTAGACCAGCACCTAGAGGAAGACCAGCACCTAAACCTAGGGCGAAACCAGCACCTAGAGGTAGACCAGCACCGAAGCCTATGGCTAAACCGGTAGCAAAGAAACGCCCCGGCCCCACTGCTATGCAAATCAGGGAAGAGGCCAAGAAGTTGAAGAAACTTGTTGAGCCTAAAAAGAAGCCACAGAAGGTAATGGCGAGACCAGCACCTAAGCCAATGGCTAGACCCGTACCGAAGCCTTCACCCGTAAGGGAGATGGTGAAGAAAGCCACCGCCCCAGCACGACCAGCGGTACAGAAAATGGAAGCCGCTAGGAAGAAAATAGCACAATCTCCCATTAGAAGCAGGGTGAAGACCGGGGCTAAGAGGCTAAAGGAAGTCAAAACCGAGCAAAAGGTAGCCGCTAGAGCCCAGAAGAAGCAACTAGCGGTGCAGAAGAAGGTCGCTCCAGTTGCTACCAGAGGGCCAAGACCAACGCAACTGAGGAAGATTCAGCAACAGAAGCAAGTCGCTAAGACTGCCGCACCCCTAAAGAAGAAGCCATCATCACCAAGGGTCGACCCCTCAATACAGAGGGCAATCGCAAAGAAGAAGGCCGCTCCCAAACCATCCCCTATGGCAAGGCCGGTTCCAAAGCCAACAGTGCAGACTAGGATGAAGGATGCCCTAAAGTCAAAGGCAAGGCCGACAAAGCAGACTCCTGAGAATTACCAAGACCTAATCAAGAGGACGGGAACCAAGGCTCCTACCAAGCCATCCATGAGATTGGATGTCATGGAGAAGAAGAGAAAGGTAATGGACAGGATGGCAGTCAGAAAGCCACCTGCGAAGTCACCCGATTACATGGATGTAATCAAGAAAGCCCGCACTGCAAAGGCTGTTACACCCCTTGAGCAAGCCAAGGTCGAGAAGAAAATCACCAAGATAAACGAGATGAAGAGAAGGGCAAAGGCCCGTCCAGTGCCAATCAAGCCATTCGTAGTCGCTGATAAGAAGGTCGAGACCAAGATTGACCCACGAACCAAGGCCATAACCGTCGAGAAGAAGGTAAGGGGAAGGGTAATGGAGAGGAAGTCATTCACCCCTAAGAGGGTCAAGAAGGCAATAGAGACCCGTAAGAAGATGGAGAAGGAGGTCGTGAAGCAGACTGTGAAGGAGTCACAGAAGCCGATGACCAAGAAAATCAGGAACCTGACCATCAGACTAGTGCCTGTCGAGGAGAAGAAGTCAGTCGCTCAGAAGGCAAAGGAGGGATTAGGTTTATTCTTCAATACAACGAGCAAGTTCAACGAGGGCAAACCTACCCACAACACCATAGTGACAGGTAGGAATCCATATCGAACTGCTAGGCAAGCAAGAATAGAGAAAATGTACCTCGGTAGCGGCAACGTCGGAGGTTGGTACTGATGGCATTCAAGTTGGTAGTAACCGATGACACGGGCAAGACCCTGCACTCGGACACCTTCGTTGACTACAAGAAGGCGGCATCCGCATTCAACGCAAAGGTCTCCTTCGCACAGAACAACCGTGATTACGGCAGGGCCAAGGACGCACCGCTGACTGATGTAGCACCACCCAAGGGAGATGGTGGCGATGCCACTAGCCCAACAGGTGGTTCCGAGAACTATATGGATTTAATCAAGGAGACCGAGACGGTAGCACCGCCCGCTCCAGTAGCACCGGCATCACCAGTGCCTCCGGGTACATCCCCAGAGACACCTGACATAGCACCACCAACACCCACACCGACTCCACCATTGCCCAACAAAGCGGTCAAGTGGTCCTACGAGAAGTCCAACCCGTACTACTCCGGCGGAGCAAAGCCGACACAGACCGTCAAGAGGACCGTAGCACAGCAAACCGCGTTTGAAACTCAACAGGATACTGCCGCCGCCAAGCCAGTAACCGCACCGACCGCACCGACTGTCACCCAGAAGGCTACACAGGCCGTGACTGAGAAAGTGAAGGACACGAACTTCATGTCAGCGGCACTCGTAGCAGGTGGATTATACTACTTGGCTACGAGATGATTACATGACGACCCAAAGGAAAATAGGAATACAGCAATTTTCCGAGTGGAAGGCTGAAAGAGAATCTAGGGGTTATTTCACCGATTACGACGATTGGCCGTCACATACTATACCGGGTAGGCATGAGCCACACCTAAACTCCGATGATTACAGACTGTTGAACATAGAAAGAGTGCAACAGCGCGGAGATATTGTCGAAACACCCTTAACTGACACTGCTTCATCAACTACTAGGAACATGGCATTCGACTTCGATGACTGGGGCGATGGCGGAGACGAGGGAATCTTCGATTACAAGGAAACCGTCACT